>Ga0307515_10016898_pt1 | contig 13337 bp, 10 predicted proteins | sample 17_EM_MG_FD_194513 | JGI IMG/M metagenome (GOLD analysis project Ga0307515, IMG submission 194513) | Populus trichocarpa ectomycorrhiza microbial communities from riparian zone in the Pacific Northwest, United States - 17_EM | ecosystem: Host-associated > Plants > Roots > Unclassified | place...
GTTGACGGCGCTCACCAGCGTTCGACCGCCCGTACCAGCACGGCGAGCGCTGCGAACAGCACCACCGTGAGCACGACGAACACGAGATCAGCCACGAGGACTCCTTGACGAGAGATTCTTTGTCTTTCGCGTGAAGCACAACGCGCCAGGACCGTCTTGTCAGCCACATTCACACGTTGTCTACGCGGTCGATGGCTTTCTTGACGCTTTCTTAACGCCCGCGGTGGTTGCCACCACATGTGCCGCGGCTAGATCGCCGCCGCCGGGCGTCACCGGGCCGTCAATAATCCCGCCGTCGGCGCACCAAAAGTGTTAACAGTCCGCCGATCGTCGCCCGCGGGCGCGTATATCAGGAACATGACGATGTACATCGACGCGGACCCCGGACCCGACGACATCCGGCACGAAGCGATCGTCTGCGTACGGCTCAAGACCACCGTGGCAGGTAGCTACCTGCTCGACCACCTACGGGCCCAGCCGTTCGTGGTCTCGGCGTGGTGGATCGCCGCGGACATCGACGCCGTCGTGCTGCTCAGCGCGCCCAGCATGCGCGAACTGCACCGGGCGGTGAACGATCTACGGCTGCTCGGCGGCGCGCAGGACACCGAGGCGCACATGGTGCTCGGCCGGATCGGGCTACCCGCTCAATAGACGAGCGCGACCGGGGTCGCCCGCTGCGGGCGACCCCGGTCACTGCTGAGAAGCTCGGGCTAACTGGCGCGCAGTAGTAGATCCTCGAGGGTCTCGCGGCGGACCAGGGTGCGGACTCGGCCGTCGGCTACCGCGAGCACCGGCGGCCGCCCGACGAACGGCTCCCGGCGGTGGTGGTAGGCGCCGGTGCCGGCCAGCACTGTTTTGATCACGGCCAGCGCCGGACCCGTCCCGAGGCGGAATCCGTAGCGGCAACGGCCGTGGTTCGCGGCCGAGGACACCACCCGCACGTGCACCCGCTGCCCGGCCGGCGCCCGCGACGCGACGCTTTCGGCCTCGGCGAGCGTGCCCACCACGACCGCGGCGCCGCAGGCGTACGCGGCATCCAGATCCGTGACCGATTTGCCGCTGCCGTGGAGCACGATCCGGGCCGGCCGGAACCCGGCCAGCAGCGCGGTCCGCAGGATCTCCGCCGATCCGACGAAACAGCCGAGACCTTGCTCGGCGATCCACCGGCCCTCGCCGACGGTGAGTCCGGCTTTCGCGCTGTACGCGACAGCGTCCGCGCCGAACGCGTCGCCGTACTCGGCGCACCGGGCCCGCACATCGGCCTCGGCCAGCACGTGCACGGGCGTGCCGTGGGCCGCGGCGAGCCTGGTCATCCGGACATCGCCGATCAGCAGGTCGCCCTGCGCTCCCCAGCGGGCCGTCACGGGCCAGACACCGGGATCGAGGTGCGGGCGCAGTGAGGTCCGCAGCGAGGGCAGAAGCTCGGCGAGCGTCATCGCGCCCGCCTCCACACACCAGAGTTCGAATCCATAAGGCGACGATGCGCGCGTGCCGGCGTCGCTGGAAGTGGTGGATACGCAACGTTGACGCCGGTAAAGCCGATGTTGACGGGGCTGATACGGGGGTCGCTGCTATGCCGCTGCCGACACGGCCGTGCGGAGCTGCGCCGGTATCTGTGTGGCGGTGTAGTCCCAGCCGAGCAGGCGTGCGGTGGCGCGCCAGAGATGCCGTGCCGCCGTGTCGTCGTGGGCGAGCGGTGCCGGTTCGGCCCGCAGCAGTCCCTCGTAGTAGCCGCCGTTGACGGCCTCGGCGGCGGGATCGGCGGCGTGCAGGACGTGCGCCGCGCCGTCGGTTACGGGCAGACCGCCGGGGCCGTACACGGCCGTGAACGTGCCAGTGTCGATGCAGCCGGGATGTACCGCCACCGAGGTGACGCGCCGCTCGTCGGTCAGCGCCAGGGCGCGGGCGAACAGCACCACGGCGAGTTGCACGTTCGCGTGGGCCTGGACGGGGTGGGTGTTCGCAGCGCCGGCCGGGTAGTCGGGGTCGAGGTGGCCGTCACGGTGCAGGGCCGAGCCGACCGTCACGATGCGACCGTCGGCGGCGTTCAGCGCCCGGCCCAGCAAGCGGGTCAGGACGTACGGCGCGAGGTAGTTGATTTGCAGGGTGGCGTCGAACCCGTCGACTGTGCGGGCGGCCGGCGCGACGGCGCCCGCGTTGTTGATCAGGAGGTCGAGCCGCCGGAGGTCGTCGTCGAGGTGGTGGGCCAGGGAGGTGACGTCGCCCAGACGCCGGTAGTCCGCGGCCGCCGCGCGCAGCAGGCCCGGGTCGGCGCCGTCGCGGATCAGCCGGTCGACCGCGGCGTGCGCCTCGGGGGGCGTGGGCGCGTGCACGACGACGTGGAAGCCTTGGCCGGCCAGTCGGCGGCAGACGTGATAGCCGATGCCCTGGGATCCTCCGGTGACCAGCGCGGTGCGGGTGTGCGCCACGGGGATACTCCTTGTCCGGTGGGGCGGGTGTGCCTCCCGAAACTCCTCGGAGTCGGCGGCGCGACCCGCGCGGGGTTGCCTCATGCCGACCAGACTTCCCGGCGCACCACGGCCAGCCTCCGGGGGTGCCGCGCGCCCGGCAAGCACATTCACACGTTGTGCACGCTGCAGCCGCCGTTTTCACGCGTTGTTGACGCCGAGGTGATCAAGGCGCCGGCTCGATGGTGACGCGTCGTTAACGCCCGGCTTGGCCACCCGGTCTTGACGGGTTCTTAACGCGCCGTGGCGATCTGGACCGAACAGTGGTGGTCATACTGCCTGAGACATGCAGCAGAACCACCCGGGGAGCATTGGTGACCGCGACCGGTCAGCGGACAGAGCGTGACGACAAGAACCAGTTCAGCCAGTGGCTGCTCAAGGGCCTGAGCGAACAGACTCTGCAGCATCAGGGGCCGCACGCCGACCCCGGTGAGAAGCCGCACGCGTGGTGGAAGGTCATGTGCCTGACCGGCGTCGACTACTTCTCCACCCTCGGCTACCAGCCCGGCATCGCCGCCCTCGCCGCCGGTCTCTTGTCGCCGGTGGCCACCCTCGTGCTGGTCCTGGTCACGCTGCTCGGGGCGCTGCCGGTCTACCGGCGCGTCGCCGAGGACAGCCCGAACGGCGAGGGCTCGATCGCGATGCTGGTCAAGCTGCTCTCGTTCTGGAAGGGCAAGCTCTTCGTCCTGGTCCTGCTCGGCTTCGCCGCCACCGACTTCATTATCACCATCACCCTGTCGGCGGCCGACGCCACGGCGCACGTCGACGAGAACCCGTTCTGGCCGGACAGCTTCCGCGGTCACGAGGTGATCGTCACGCTGGTGCTGGTCGCCCTGCTCGGTGCCGTCTTCCTGAAGGGCTTCACCGAGGCTATCGGCATCGCCGTCGGCCTGGTCGGGATCTATCTCGCGCTCAACGTGGTGGTGGTCGGCGAGGGCCTGCTGCGTGTGCTCACCCATCCTTCTCAGGTCCAGGACTGGGGCGATGCCCTGACCACCCAGCACGGCAACCCGCTGGTGATGGTCGGCATTGCCCTGCTGGTCTTCCCGAAACTGGCCCTCGGCCTGTCCGGCTTCGAGACCGGCGTGGCCGTCATGCCGCACATCAAGGGCGACCTGGCGGGCCGGATCAAGGGCGCGAAGCGACTGCTCACCACCGCCGCCGTCATCATGAGCGCCTTCCTGATCACCAGCAGCATCGTCACCGCCGTACTCATCCCGGAAGGCGACTTCCAACCCGGCGGACCGGCCAACGGACGCGCCCTGGCGTACCTGGCCCATGAGAACTTCGGCAGTGTCTTCGGCACGATCTACGATCTGTCGACCATCGCGATCCTCTGGTTCGCGGGCGCCTCGGCGATGGCCGGACTACTCAACCTCGTCCCGCGCTACCTGCCCCGGTTCGGCATGGCGCCGTCCTGGGCGCGGGCCGTCCGCCCGATGGTGCTTGTCTTCACCGCAACGGCCTTCCTCATCACGGTCATCTTCGACGCCGACGTCGATGCCCAGGGCGGCGCCTACGCCACCGGTGTCCTCGTGCTGATCACCTCGGCGTCCACCGCGGTGACCCTGTCCGCGCGACGCCGCGGTCAGCGCGGCCGCACTGTCGCCTTCGCCGTGATCTCGGTGATCTTCACCTACACGACGATCGCGAACGTCGTGGAACGCCCCGACGGCGTCAAGATCGCGGCCTGCTTCATCGCCGGCATCCTGATCATCTCGTTGCTGTCCCGGCTGTACCGGGCCTTCGAGCTGCGGGTCACGCACGTCGAGGCCGACACCGTCGCGAGCACCTTCATGCGCGAGTGCGGCCGGCGCAAGATCCGGCTGATCGCCAACGAGCCGGACCGCCGGGACGCGAGCGAATACCGGGACAAGATCACCCAGATTCTGACCGATAACGACCTGGCCGACGACAGCGACGTCATCTTCGTCGAGGTCACCGTCGTCGACGCCTCCGACTTCGAGACCGAGTTGCACCTGCACGGCGAGGTGCTGCACCACCGATACCGGGTGCTGTCGGTGCGGAGTTCCTCGGTGCCCAGCGCGATCGCCGCCCTGCTGTTCTACATCCGCGACACCTCCGGGCGCCGCCCGCACATCTACTTCGAGTGGACCGAGGGCAACCCGGCGGCCAACTTCATCCGCTACCTGATCTTCGGCCAGGGCGAGGTAGCCCCCGTCACCCGCGAGATGATCCGGCAGGCCGAGCCCGACCGCAATCGCCGCCCGCACGTACACGTCGGCTGAGAACGGCGTCAACACGGTGTCAACAACGGCCCCCACGGCGTAGCAATCGCGTCAATACCCTGGCCCGGCGGCCAAGGTCGCGCTTGCATCGCGTCTTGGGCGGTCGCGACGCCGCCCGCGAGGAGATGCCGAGATGACCGTCGTCCAGATGTCAGTCCCGAGCCGGGTCCGCCCGGCGCCGATCGCGAGCGTCGAGTTCGATGCGGCCGCTCGCCAGTTGATCACCGCGGCGGCCCGCGACGGCCTCGAGACCGCCTACCGGCCCGGACTCGTCCTCGACGTGCGCCCCCGCTCGACCGCGGGCACCGTTCTGCGGGTCCGCGGCAGGTCCGCGCGATCCTCCGGCACAGCGAACCCCGACCCGCGCCGGCGACCCCGTGCAGATCGGCGAGTGAGCCCGCGGGCGTGAACAGGACGTCAACAAATGCCCGTTCGGCGTAAGAACCGCGTCAACATCCTGGCTTGCCGATCGCCGGCACGCTTACCTGCGTTCATGGGCACCACAACTAACCCCGGTCCGGGATGCCACTACGCCGCTCGTCAAAGGCGAAACGCGAGCCTGATGCGGTCCGGTACCTCGGTCGTCGTACCGTGAGCGCCCGACCCGCGTCTCTGAACGGGCGAGCACGCCGCGGCAGGCCGAAACCACGCCGGTGACCTCGGCCGATGCCGTGCCGTTGCGCCGCCGGCGATCGCCGTTGAGCACCCCCGCCGGCATCCGCCTGCGGGTCGCAGTCATCGGACTCGTTGTTGTCGCCCTGGGCGCGATCCTCGTCACCGGCATCGCCGGCTTGCGCGGCGGCCTGCGCGTGATCGGCCAGCAGAACGCCCCCGCCGTGGCGGCGGCGTCCGACCTGTACTTCGTCCTCAACGACATGGACGCCCAGGTGGCCAACGTCCTGCTGGTCGGCGACGACCGGAATCTCGGCTTCACCCGGCAACAAGCGCTCGACATCTACGAAACACGCCGCCGACAGGCCGCCGCCGACACCCAGCTAGCCGTGACCGCGGTGGGCGGAGACCCCACCGGACAACAGGCCGTCCGCAGCATCGTCGACTACCTCGGTCGCTACCAGGCTCTGGCCGCCGAAACGATCCTGCTCGACGGGCAGACCCCGCACCCGGCGGGCCACCCATCGGCCGCCGCCCTCGAGCGCTACCGGCAGGCCACCGACCTGCTCAAGGCGGACCTGCTGCCCGCCGCCGGCACCCTCACCGACCGCAACGCCCAAACCCTGCAAGCCAGCTACACCAGCCAGCGCAGCACCGCCGCGATACTGCGCGTATTGCTTGTCGCGTTCGGCATGGCACTACTGGCCGCGCTGATCGCACTGCAGATCTACCTCACCCGCAAGTTCCAGCGCTCGATCAATCCCGCCCTCGTGGCGGCGACCCTCGTCGCCACCGTCGTGGCCGCCTCGTCCGTGCTGCTGTTCACGAATGAGATCGAAAACCTACGGACGGCCAAGAAGGACGCCTTCGACTCGATTCTGGCCCTGGCCCGAGCCCGCGCGGTCAGCTACGACGCCAACGCCGACGAGAGCCGTTACCTGGTCGACCCGGCGCGCGCCGAGCAGTATCAGGCCGATTTCCTCACCAAGTCACAACAGCTCGCCCAGCTCGATGGGGCCGGCATCACCAGCTACGACGCAGCTCTCGACGCCGCGCTTCAGGCCTACCAAGAACGTCACACCGACGTACGCCTGGGTGGCTACTTCGGCACCGAGGTTCGCAACATCACCTTCGCCGGGGAACGCGCCGCCGCCGAGGAAACACTCACCCGCTACCAGAGCTATCAACGCGACGACCGCCGGATCCGGGCCCTGGCCACCGGCGGGGACCTCCGCGCGGCGATCGCGTTCTGCACCAGCTATCAGCCCGGTGACTCCAACTACGCCTTCGGCCAGTACGACGCGGCACTCACCGCCGTCACCGCCATCAACCAGAAGGCGTTCGACGAAGCCATCGCCGCCGGCGAACACGAACTGGACGGCTGGTACCTCAAACTCACGCTCGCCGCAGCAGCGATCGCCCTGCTCGCCTTCCTCGGCGTCCGACGACGACTCGCCGAATACCGATAGCCGGCGAGCAGACACTGCCGGGTCACCAGCGCCAGCATCTCGACAACCACCAGAAACAGCAATAGACCGCCCTCGTCGATCTTGCCCATAACCCCCCGGAATCCCTGATCATGGTGTCATTCTGAGCGCGGGTGCTTTGTTCGCGGACGACTTGAGCCAGGCCGGTGTGCGGCGGCGACGTTCAGGTCGAGACCGGACTCCGCTCGGAGATCCTGAGTCAGGGAACCGATGGACGCACGGCCCGGCCGTGTGTCGGCTTGGAGCTGAAATGCAGACCGGTGACAGTGCGTCCCGCCCGTCCGGAATGCGGGGATTCCGGTGGACGATCAGCAGAAAGATAGCCGGTCAGATCATGCTCGCGTTGCTGCTCCTAGCAGGGCTCGGCACGCTCGCGATAGACGCAGTGTCGACCCAGCACGCCGGGAGCAACCTCCGGACGACGCTGACCACGGCCAACGCCACCCTCGTCGATCTGGACATGCAGGAAAGCAATGTTCAGATCGCGATGGGCAAGGCACTGCTGGCGACCAACGACACCGCCAGACAGAACGCGTCGACAGCGCTGACCGACGCGACCAGCGCGGCGCGGGCCGATTGGTCGACGGTGCAGAGCCTTACGAGCGTGCCGTCGTCTGTCGGCCGATCGCTCAGCGACCTCGAGGCCGCCTACACCGCCTATCTCAGCAACGAGCAGCAACAGATCACCGTCGCCGTGCAACTCGACCCGGCCGGTGCGCCCGCCAGAAAGTTCCTGGTCGATGTCCAGACCCGCGCCGACGCGATCGAGCAGCAGATCACCGCAGTGCGTAAGGACCTCGCCGGCCGGGTGTCCGCATCCCTGCGCGAGGAGTCCGCAACCACCTCCCTTCTCACGATCCAGACGATCGCCGCACTGGTGATCGCGGTGATCCTGCTGAGCGCGATCGGCATGGCGCTGACCCGTAACATCCGCACCGCGCTGTCGACCCTGCGCGATCGGATGAGCGAGATCGCCGACGGCAACGGTGACCTGACCGCCCGACTGCCCGAGACAGCCCGCGACGAGACCGGCGACGTCGCCCGTGCGGTCAACCGCTTCATCGCCCGGGTCCAGGACCTGGTCACCCAGATGGCCGGCGCCGCCACCACACTCGGCGAATCCGTCGACAGCCTCTCCACCGTCACCGCTCAGATGGCCTCGAACGCGGAAGAGACCAGCACACAGGCAGACGTGGTGTCCACCGCCGCCGAAGAGGTCTCCAGAAACGTCGCCACCCTGTCGGCCGGCAGCGAGCAGATGGGCGCCTCCATCCGCGAAATCGCCACCAACGCCGCCGACGCGGCCAAGGTCGCCAACGACGCCGTCACGCGAGCCGCCACCGCCAAGGACACGGTGACCGACCTGGCCACCGCGAGCACCGAGATCGGTAACGTCGTCGCTCTCATCACTTCCATCGCCGAGCAGACCAACCTGCTGGCGCTCAACGCCACCATCGAGGCAGCCCGCGCCGGCGAATCCGGCAAGGGATTCGCGGTAGTCGCCGGCGAGGTCAAAGACCTGGCCCAGGAGACCGCCAAGGCCACCGGCGACATCACCGCCCGGGTCGCCGCCATCCAGAACGGCACCGCCGCCGCCGAGGAAGCCATCACCACGATCAGCGAGATCGTCGCCCGGATCAGCGACTACTCCACCACCATCGCGTCAGCCGTCGAACAACAGACCGCCACCACCACCGAAATGTCCCGCAACGTCTCCGAAGCCGCCAACGGCTCCACCGAGATCGCCAGCAACATCACCGGCGTCGCCCACGCCGCCACCTCGACCGCAGAAGCCGCCAGCAGCGCCACCCAAACCACCCAGGACGTCGCCACCGTCGTCACCGAGCTACGCACCGCCGTCAGCGGATTCCGCTACTGACATCTGGTCGACCCGACGCGTGCCGCCCGAATACCGGTAGGTCCCGGGCGAGGGGTGCTCGTCGTGGCGAGCACGTCGCCCATCGCGTTGCCGCGTGCCAGGGACGCCCAACTGGCCGATCCTGGCCCAAGCAGCCCGCAGGCACGGTGGATCGCTGCGGGCGAGGTCGTCTCGATGCGTTCGAACAACCTCCACCCGGAGGAACAATGCTGGGACTCAGAGTAGCGAAATGGGCCTTCTTGGGCCGGTCGGCGTTATTTTTTTGTGAATACCTTTGTCCACCGCCCCGCAGCGACGGTTGAATACCTACGTGCGACCCGCAGACGCGGGTCGCATTCGTCCGTCCGGAGCCGGACCCCTTTATGCCGCACCCCGGAAGGGTCACCATGGACCTCCAGGTAACCCCGGGCGCGATACCGCGCCACCGCCGCAACCCGGACCGCGCCGCGGCGGCGCAGGCAGCCGACGGCGCGGTCGCGGTCCCCGCCCGAGGCCGTGGCCGAAAGCCCCGTGAGGCCGCGACCACGCCCACCCGTATCCGCGTACTGGCGCTCGCCGTCGCCGTTGCCGTGGTCGCGCTGGTCGTGCTGCTCGTCATCGAGGTACAGCGCGAACGCGCCGGCTTCGACGTGATGGGCCGCCAGACCGCGCCGGTGGTGACCGCCAGCAGCGATCTGTATTTCGCCCTCGGTGACATGGACGCCCAACTCGCCAACGTGCTGCTGGTCGGTCGTGAGACCGACCTGGGCTTCACTCGTGACGATGCGCTCAAGATCTACCACGAGCGCCGCGGGGAGGTCAGCCAGGCCCTGCAGAAGGCGGCCGAGACGGCCGACGCGGATCCGGCCGCCGCCCAGTCGGTCCGTGCCATCCTCGACGCGCTGGGCAGCTACGAGACGCTCGCCGCACAGATGATCCTGCTCGACGAGCAGGACAGCCACCCGGCCGGGCGGCCGGCGGCAACGACGCTGGCCAAGTACCGCGAAGCCACCGATCTGCTCAAGTCCACCCTGCTGCCGGCGGCACAGGGCCTCATCGACCGCAACTCGTGGATCCTCGAGCAGACCTACCAGAGCCAGCGCAGCCGGACCTTCACCGCCCGCACCTGGATCATCGCCATCGGGCTGGCGATGCTGGCCGCCCTGCTGTTGCTGCAGGTGTATCTCGCCCGCCGGTTCCACCGATGGCTCAACCCCGGCCTGGTCGTCGCGACGCTGGTCGCCGCCGGGCTCGCAATCTCCGGATTCGTGTTGACCACCAACGGCGCCGAGTACATGCGCGTCGCCAAGAAGGACTCGTTCGACTCGGTCCTCGCGCTCAACCAGGCCCGGGCGGTGAGCTACGACGCCAACGCCGACGAGAGCCGCTACCTTCTCGACCAGCAGCGGTCCGGCCAGTACGAGAAGCTTTTCCTGGACAAGACCCAACAGCTGGTGACCCTGGACGGGGCGACACTGTCCACCTTCGACAAACGCCTCGACACGGCGCTGCGCGCATACCAGGCGGACAACACCGACATCGGATGGCAGGGCTTCTACGGCAAGGGGTTCCGCAACATCACCTTCGTCGGCGAGCGCGCCCTCGCGGAGAAGACCATCACGACCTACCAGACCTACCAGGTCGACGACCGGCGCATCCGCCGACTCGCCACGAGCGGCCAACTCCGCGCAGCGATCGCGTTCTGCACCAGCTACAACCCGGGCGATTCCAACTATCACTTCGGCGAGTACGACAAGGCGCTGTCGGACTGGACCGACCTCAACGAGGACTGGTTCAACCGCAGCATCGACAACGGTCAGCGCCAGCTGGCCGGTTGGACGGTCATCCCGGTGGTGGCGGGCGTACTCATCCTCGGGTCGCTTCTGCTGGGGTTGCGCAGACGCCTTGCCGAATATCACTGAGCGACCCGCTGCGATCCTTCAGGAGCGTCGATGAATCCTTGCGAGCAAGCCGGGTGTATCGGTACCTACGCCGACGGCTACTGCGACGAATGCGGCCACAAAGAGCCCGCACCGAGCGCGGGGCTCGACGGCGGCGGCCCGACCACCCGCACTCGCGTCGAGAACCGCGGCCGGTTGGGAGCCAACCTGGTGATCGTGCCGCCGGTGCCGCTGCGCGACCCGGTCACCGCGCACCTGACCGTCCCACAGGTACCGGAGCAGCACCGCTTCTGCAGCCAGTGCGGCGGTCCGGTCGGGCGCGGCCGGGACGGATTTGCGGGCAGCCCCGAGGGGTTCTGCCCGCGCGACGGCACACCGTTCTCGTTCGTGCCCCGGCTCAGCCGGGGCGACGTCGTCAACTCCCGGTACGAGATCCACGGCGTGCTCGCCCGCGGCGGGGTCGGCTGGATCTACCTCGCGCTGGACCGCAACGTCAGCGAGTCGGGCGCCGACCGGTGGGTGGTGCTGAAGGGCTTGATCGACACCCGCGACCCGGACGCACTGTCGTCGGCCATGACCGAACGACGGTTCCTGGTCGAGGTGGACCATCCCAACATTGTCAAGATCCACGACATCGTGCAGCATCCCGACCCGAAGAGCGGCCAACTGGTCGGCTACACCGTCATGGAGTACGTCGGCGGGCAGTCGCTGAAGGAACTGGCCCTGGCCGGCAGCGGACCGATCGGCCCGCGTGTGCCGCTGCCCCTGCCGCAGGTCCTCGCGTACGGCCTGGAGGTGCTGCCGGCCCTGGGCTACCTGCACGGGCGCGGGCTGCTGTTCTGCGACTTCAAGCCGGACAACGTCATCCACGCCGAGGAGCAGCTCAAGCTGATCGACCTCGGTGCGGTGCGGCGGATCGGCGACGACGACTCGGTGCTGTTCGGCACCCCCGGCTACCAGGCCCCGGAGTTGGCCACCGAAAGCCCGACGATCGGCTCCGACCTGTACACCGTCGGGCGTACCCTCGCCGTGCTGAGCTTCGACTTCGACGGGTTCTCCACCGTCCGCGCCCACCGGCTTCCCGATCGCGGCGAGGTCGAGGTGCTCGACCGCGAGGAGTCCTACTACCGGTTCCTGCGCCGGGCCACCCACCGCGATCCGGGCCGGGGCTTCGGCTCGGCCGGCGAGATGGCCGAGCAACTGCTCGGTGTGCTGCGCGAAGTCCTGTCGGCGGCGGACGGGATGTCGCGCGCCGGAGCCTCGACGGTGTTCACCCCGGAGCGGGGGTCTTCGGCACCGTGGACGCCGACCTCGCCGGGGACCAGGTCGCGGTGGCGCTGCCCGTGCCGTTCGTCGACGCGAGCGACCCGGCCGCTGGGTTCCTGGCCACCCTCACTAACGCGACCGTGGACACCCTGCGGACCGCGCCCGTCACCAGCATCGAGGTTCGGCTGCAGCTGATCAGGGCGTTCGTCGACGCGGGCGACAGCAAGGCCGCCTAGCCGAGTTGCGCAGGCTGCCGGCGGACGACACCGACTGGCGGCTGCACTGGTACGCCGGCCTGGTCGCCTTGACCGCCGGCCGGCCCGACCACGCCTGGACCAGTTTCAACGCCGTTTACGACGCGCTTCCCGGCGAGCCGGGCGCCCGGCTCGGTCTCGCCGCGGCGTGTGAGCTCGTCGGCGACCGGGCCCGCGCCGCCCACCGCTACGAGCGGGTCTGGCGGGTCGACCACTCCTTCGTCAGCGCCGCGTTCGGGCTGTCGCGCATGCGGTTGTCCGTCGGCGATCGGGCCGGAGCCGACGCCGTGCTGGACGAGGTGCCGACCACCTCCAGCCAGCAGGTGGCCGCGCAGATCGCCGCCGTCCGCGGCCGGCTCGATCATCGCCCCGGGCCGTTGACGGAGGCCGATTTCGTCGAGGCCTCGACCCGGTTGGAGGGGCTGCGGCTGGACACTCACCGACAGGCCAGCCTGGCGGTGGAGGTGTTCCAGACCGCGCTGCGGTGGCTCAGCGGCACGGCGCGGCCGGCGAACTCGGTCGCGACGCCGGCCGGCGAGATGCTCGCCAACGGGCTCACCGAACGGGAACTGCGCTTCGGCCTCGAGCGCAACTACCGGGTGCTGGCCACCCTGGAGAACGAGAAGCGGGCCCGCAGCGCGCTGATCGACCAGGCCAACGATGTACGTCCCTGGACGATGATGTAGGAGAACCGATGAGCGATCAGCCCCCGTTCAAGGCCGAGGTGTACCAGAACCAGTACCTGCCCGCCGACGGCACCGTCGTCGACGCGGTCGTCACCGTGACCGCGTCCCGGCCAAGCCGGCACCCCGCCAAGGCGGGGCCGGCCGCGGCGCAGGTCATCATGGTCGACTGCTCCGGCTCGATGGCCGACCCCGCAACCAAGATGGACGAGGCGAAGAAAGCCACCATCACCGCCATCGACACCCTGCGCGACGGCGTCGCGTTCGCCATCGTCGCCGGACACACCGAAGCCGAAATGGTGTATCCCCGCACCGCCGCACTCGTCACAGCGAACCGGCAGACCCGCGCCGAAGCCAAACACGCGGTGTCGCAGCTGGCCGCGGGCGGCGGCACCGCCGTCGGCACCTGGCTGCACCTCACCAACAACCTGTTCACCGGACACACCGCCGAGATCAAACACGCCATCATGCTCACCGACGGACGCAACGAACACGAAACCCCCGACAGCTGGCCGCCGTCCTGCGCACCTGCGAAGGCCAGTTCGTCTGCGACACCCGC
>Ga0307515_10016899_pt1 | contig 13337 bp, 13 predicted proteins | sample 17_EM_MG_FD_194513 | JGI IMG/M metagenome (GOLD analysis project Ga0307515, IMG submission 194513) | Populus trichocarpa ectomycorrhiza microbial communities from riparian zone in the Pacific Northwest, United States - 17_EM | ecosystem: Host-associated > Plants > Roots > Unclassified | place...
AATCCGGCCAGAACCAGCCGGAGACAAGAATCTGCGCCGAATAGATTCGGATCGCGCCAAACTCGCCGGCATGGTTCACCCGGACGATGCGGGCGATCGTCAGCGCATCGCGTGGGAGGATGGTCGCGTCAATCTCAACCTGCGCCATCGGCGTTCCTGTTTTCTCCAGGCGATCCAGGATCGCCCTTTGGAGCCTTAGCAGGAAAGTCCTACCGATTCCGTCAACAGTCAGCGTCTACCGCCGTTGCGGAAACAAGCGCTCGACCAGCGACATGACCTTCGCGGAGGTCGGCGGTGCGTCATCGAAAAGGATGCGATACATGATCGGGGCCACGACCTCATCGATCACCGTTTCCACATCCGGAAATTCCTCGCCGCGCTCCTGTGCCCGCTCTGCAATCGCCTGCACCTGCTCGCGGGTATAGCCGCAGCATTTGCCGGCATTCCGCGTGTCCGTCCCGACGCTGGACAGTACGTCGCGGATCATCGCCCGGCCAGGCCCGGAGGCCATCTCGTCGGCATATTGCTCGGCCCAGTGTTCGAGGTCCGAGCGTGCCGAACCGGTATCCTTCGGCGGCGCATCCGGACGCAGGCGCTCGACAGCCACGTCGGCCAGCAGCTCCTGCAGGTCGCCCCAGCGCCGGTAGATCGTCGAGGGGGTGACGCCTGCCTCGGTCGCGATCAGCGGGATGGTCACCTCGTTGCGGTCCATCCTCGACAGGAGATCGCGCACCGCCTTGTGTACCGAGGCCTGCACACGGGCGCTGCGCCCGCCCGGCCTGATATTTTCCCGAATGTTCATCGACGCCATCTTCGCTTTCTGTCCGGCATACAATCACTAAAGCAAATAATTTGCTTTTAGGTGCGTTTCGCGCTACAAGAGCTAACGCAATATTTTAGCTTTTAGAGACCATAGCGCCATGTCGAGCAAAAGTGAACATCTTTCCGGCGGTCTTTCCCCCGTCAGGCGGCGCTGGGCCTTGAGCTTCCACGCAACGACACTGATCACCTTCCTCGCCGCCTCCGCGGCACCGACGCCGCTTTATCATCTCTATCAGGAGAGCTGGCACTTCTCGCCGATCCTGCTCACCTTCATCTTCAGCGTCTATGCCTTCAGCCTCTTGACGACGCTGCTGATCGTCGGGTCGCTGTCCGATCATATCGGCAGACGCCCGGTCATCTTCGTCTCCATCCTGCTGCAGGCAGCGGCCATGCTTCTCTTCATGTTGGCCGACAGCCCCTCCTGGCTCGTCGCCGCCCGGATCGTTCAGGGCATCGCCACGGGTGCTGCCAGCGGCGCCATTGGTGCTGCGCTGGTCGATGCCAACAAAACGACAGGTCCGATCGTCAACAGCATTTCGCCGCTTCTCGGCATGGCTGTCGGAGCCTTGGGCGCCGGCGCGCTCGTGCAGTTCGCGCCGGACCCGATGCGCCTCGTCTATATCGTCGTCTTCGCCGCCCTGCTGTTGCAGGCGGTCTTCGTCTGGAGCGTTCCTGAAACGGCTGTGTCAAAGCCCGGAGCGCTGGCGTCCCTTCGCCCCCATATAGGCGTTCCGCCGCAGGTTCGCGCATCGCTGATGGCCATCACGCCGATCAACATCTCGATCTGGTCGCTCGGCGGCTTCTATCTCTCGCTGATGCCGTCGCTCGTCGGTGCCGCCACCGGCAACCATTCGCCGGTGACCGGAGGCCTGACCGTCGCAGCCCTCACCGTCAGCGGTGCGGTTGCAGTCTTTCTCCGTCGCCAGAAAGCGGCCCGCGCCAACCTGACGCTCGGCGTCTTCTCGATGATGGCCGGCCTGCTGATCGTCGTTGCCGGCGTCCACTCGGGCCTTGTCGCGCTGCTGTTTTCCGGCACGATCATCGCGGGTGTTGGCTTTGGCACCTGCTTCCTCGGTGCCGTCAGCACGATCATGCCGCTCGCCAAGCCGGAGGAACGCGCCGGCCTGCTGTCGGCCTATTATGTCCAGAGCTATCTCGCCTTCAGCATTCCCGCCATCCTGGCCGGCTTCCTGTCGCGCGCGGTCGGGCTGGCGGCGACAGCGGATATCTATGTGTTTGTGATCATCCTTTTGACTGCTGGCGGCTATGCGGCCATGTCGCTGGCACGGTCGCAACCGGCCGAGTGACCGCGAACCGGCTAACGCTTCCCGCCCGCCGCCTGCGCGCGGACCGCGTCGCCGAAGACCAGCATCGTCGGCACGCCGCGTGCCTGCGCCGCCTCCAGCGCCGGCTTCAAGGCGTCATAGCTTTCCAGCCGCTCCGCATGCCAGCCATAGGCGCGGCCGATGGCGATGAAATCCGGCGTGTGCAGGTCGACGCCGAGCGGCGGGATGTTCTTGGCGACCATATAGGACTTGATCTCGCCGTAACCGCCATTGTCGTGCAGCATCAGGATGACAGGTGCCTTCGCCTCCATTGCCGAGGCAAGCTCGGCCAGCGAAAACTGCACGCCGCCGTCCCCGGCGAGAACGACCACAGGCCGCTCCGGCCTGCCGACCTTGGCGCCGATGCCCGCCGGCAGCCCGTAGCCAAGCGTCCCATAGCCTGTTGCCGAATTGAAATAGGAGCCCGGATATGCCGCTTCGTAAGCCGTGTTGCCGGCATAGACCAGCTGGGTCGAATCCCCGGCGATCAGCACGTCCGGCAGCGTGTCGCGGATCGTTTCGAGGATGATCAGATCGTCCAGCATGGCGGATGGAACATCGCGGTGCACGAGCGTTTCGATCTGCGCCGCCCGCGCAGCACCGTCCTGCACACGCGCCGACACCAGATCGAGCAAGACGGCCGCGCATTTCGCCGCATCTCCGACAATGCCGATCTCGGGTGCGCGTGTCCGCATCAGCTGTACCGGGTCGATATCGATGCGGATGAAGGCGCCGGGAATGGAGAAGAACCCGTCCTCGTACATGTCGTAATCGGTCGGCCCGAGCTCCGTGCCGATGCCGAGTACCACGTCGGCCAGCTCGATCAGCGACCGGGTCGCCGGCATGCTGGCGGACAGATTGACGGCCAGCGTATGGCCCGGTGGCAGGATTCCGCGTCCGTTTGTCGTCATCACCACCGGCGCATCGAGCCTCTCCGCCAGCGCCCGGATCTGCGTTGCCGCACCGATGGCGCCGCCGCCCGCAAGGATGACCGGCGACTTCGCCCCATCGAGCAGTGCGGCCGCCGCCTTCAGCGCCTCTGCGTCTCCGGCCGGACGTGTCAGACGGACAGGCTTTTCGGGAACCGCCAGATGTTCCGCCGAGGCCAGCATCACGTTGATCGGCAGCTCGATATGCACCGGCCGCGGCCGGGCGCTGTCGAAGACGGCAAAGGCGCGCGCCAGCGCCGGCGCCAGTTCCTCCGGCCGGTTGATCGTGCAGCTGAAGGCCGAGACGCCGCTCACCAGCGCCTGCTGGTTGGGCAGTTCATGCAGCCAGCCCTCGCCTGATCCCATCCGGCCATGGGCATTGACGGTCGAGATCACCAGCATCGGAATGCTGTCGCCATAGGCTTGCCCCATCGCCGTGACGATATTGGTCATGCCCGGCCCGGTGATGATGAAGCAGACGCCCGGCTTGCCGGTCGCCCGCGCATAACCATCGGCCATGAAGCCCGCCCCCTGCTCGTGCCGTGGCGTCACATGCCGGATCGGACTGCCGGCCAGCCCGCGATAGAGCTCGACGGTGTGGACGCCCGGAATGCCGAAGACCGTGTCGACGCCATAGGAGACGAGCAGTTTCGTCAGATACATGCCGGTGCTGATCATGTGGGTGTTCCTCGTCTCTTTTATTGTTATACGACTGTATAATTCTCAGGCGTGGAAAAATCCACGGCGCTTCGTCTCAGGTTTTTCGGGAAAGCGTGAAGGTCACGGCGGTCTTCACGAGGATCACCGCAATGACGATGCCGATCAGGATCACCGAGATCGCCGCGATGGCCGGATCGATATTGTCGCGCAGCCCCATCCACATCATCCGCGGCAGGGTCACCGCATCGACGCTGGTGATGAACAGCGTCACGCCGATCTCTTCCCAGGACAGCACAAAGGACAGGAAGAAGGCGGTGAACACGCCGAACTTGATGTTCGGCAGGATGACCTTGAAGATCCGCTGGCTGACGGTGGCGCCGAAACCGCGCGCGGCGAGATCGATCCGCCGGTCCACCTGCGCCAGTGCCACGGTGACCATCACCACCGCGAAAGGCGCGATCATCACCGCATGGGCAATCGCAACGCCGACCCACGTGTCATAGGCGACGATATCGTTGACCTTGGACAGCGTCGTCAGGAAAAAATAGAGCGTGATCGCCGACACCACCGGCGGCGCCACCATCGGCAGCAGCACAAAGCCGAACAGCACGCTGCCGAACCATGGCCGGAACATCCAGATGCCGAGGCTGAAGGCCAGCGCCAGCAGCGTTGCGATCAGCGAACTCAGGATGCCGATGCGCAGGCTCAGCCAGACGCTTTGCAGCCAGGCGGGATTGTCGAGCAACGCCTGATAATGCCGCAGCGACCAGACATCGGTTGGCATCGACAGGAAGCGCGCCGGGGTAAACGACACCGGCACCACGGCGATCAGCGGCAGAAGCAGGAACAGCGCCACCGCGAACGCAAGGAAAACGGCAATCGGTGTGGGCTTCATCGACATCGGCTCAGCCCAGCATCTTGTTCGGCCGCACGAAGCGCAGCATCAGCACCAGCAGAAGGGCCACGAAGATCATCAGGATGACGCTGACGGCAGCCCCCAGCCCCCAGTCAGGGCTCTGGAAGATGCGCAGATAGATCAGCTCGGCGATCATGACGCTACGACCGCCGCCGAGGATGGCCGGCGTGATGAAGAAACCGAGCGCAAAGACGAAGACCATCAGCGCAGCGCCGAGAATGCCCGGCGTCGTCATCGGCACGAAGATCGACCAGAAGATCCGTAGCCGCGATGCGCCCATGCCGCGTGCTGCCAGAAACACCCGCTCATCCAGGCTGCGCATGGCGGAAGCGATGGGAAACACCGCGAAGGGAATGAGGAAATGCATCATGCCGAGCACGACACCGAACTCGTTGCGCACCATCGTCAGCGGTTCGGAAATGATGCCGGCCGATTGCAGCCAGGTATTGATCAGCCCGCGATTCGACAGCAACGCCACCCAGCCGAAGGCGCGGGTGAGTACCGAAATCCAGAAGGGAATGAGGATACAGAGTTCGGTGATCAGCCTCTGCACCGGCGTGCCGCGCACCCAGACATAGGCAATCGCATAGGCAGCAGTGACCGCGCCGACCGTGACGATCAGGCAGATGCGGAAGGTGCGGACGAACACCGACTGGATCAGCGGATCGGAAACCGCCTTGCCATATTGCGAAAGCCCCGGCTCCGGCAGGGTGACGCTCCATTGCATGACGCCAAGGAAGGGAATGAGATAGGCAAGTCCGAGAAACAGCACCAGCGGCCCGAGCAGCAGAGCCGGTTTCAGTTTGTCGAATGTCATGGCGGCTCTCCTTTCTGGCTCAGTCGTTCGGCGGTATATAAATTCCATTCTGGGGGCTTCACCCTCCTCTGCCCTGTCGGGCATCTCCCCCACAAGGGGGGAGATCGCAAGAGGCGGACCGCCTCAACACCCATGCAGCTATGTTGTGTCAGGCATAGACGGACATTCGGGAAAAGAACAATCTCCCCCCTTGTGGGAGAGATGTCACGAAGTGACAGAGGGGGGGTAAGCCCGCTCCGAACTCTGCTATCGCGAAGAAATCAAGCCGAAATGATCTTCGTATATTCGTCCAGCGCCGGGCCGTAATTGGTCTCGTACCAGGCCATATCGAGCGCGATCTGCTTGGCCATGTTGGCCGGATCGACGGGGTTGAGCTTGGCCTGTTCCGGCGACAGCAGCGCATCGGCGGCCGGGTTTGCCGGGCCCTGGCCAAGCATCTCGAACATGATGATCTGCTTCTTGGGGTCCTGCGCCGAGGCGATGAACTTCATTGCCGCGTCCTTGCCGCCGGGATTGCCCTTCACGACGCCCATGGCGCCGGGCGAAATCAGGCCCTGGTCCCAGATGAACTTGATCGAGCCGCCGGAATCCTTTTCGATCAGGCCGGCGCGGGTCGACCAGATCAGCGCCATCGAGGCCTCGCCGTTCAGCAGAACCGACTGGCTTTCGGCGCCGCCGCCCCAATAGGAAACGACATTGTCCTTGAAGGCGGCGATCTTCTTGTGGGCGCGCTCGAGGTCGAGCGGATAGAGCTTGGCCGGCTCGACGCCATCGGCGAGCAGCGCTGCTTCCCACATGCCGGCACCCCATTTGTAGAGCGAGCGCTTGCCGGGGAATTTCTCCACGTCGAAGAAGTCGGCCATACCCGTCGGTACCTTGTCGCCGAATTTCGAGGCGTCGTAGGCGATGATATAGGAGAAGAAATAGGTGGAGGCGGCAAATTCCCAGCCGAAGCCTTCGCGCATCTTGGTCTTGTCGACGACCGCATAGTCGATCGGTTCCATCATGCCCTTCTTGCCGAGCGCCTGCGCCGAGAAGGGATCGATATCGACGATATCCCAGGCCGGCTTGCCGCTTTCGAACTGCGCCGCGACAGCGCCTTCCGTCGGGCCGGAGCCATCCTGCTTGACCGTGATGCCGGCTTCTTCCTTGAACGGCGTGCCGTAGGCCTTGTCATAGGCAGGGCCGGCATCGCCGCCCCAGTTGACGAAGACGAGTTCGCCTTCCGCTGCCCAGCCGCGCGTCGCGCCCAGCGCGATCGGGCTTGCCGACAGCATGAGTGCTGCCATCTGGGTAAACCGCCGGCGCGAGATTGCGATCTGCCCGGCCTTTTCGAATGTATCGGTCATGACGTTCTCCTCTGGTTTTTTCGGCGCGCCTTTATCGGCGTCGCTCGTTTTAGGCACTTACAGAAAGAAACCCTGATTGGCCGGCCAGCCGGCCCAGACCTGCCGCCCCGGCTGGAAGGCGCTCTTCACTTCGCGTGTCGGCATCTGCAGGACGAGGTCGATGCCTCCCGGCGTCTTCAGGCCGAAGCGCGTTTCCGCGCCGAGATAGGTGATCTCGCCGATCTCCGCCTTCAGCATGTTGCCCTCGGCCGGCGCCTGCTCGAACATCACCATATGCTCCGGCCGGATGGCGAAGTGTTCGCTCACCGGCTGGCCCGGCGCGCAGATGCGCATCGGATGACCTTCGAACAGGCCCTCGGCCCCGTCAGCCGTCGCCTTGACGCCAGAGAGCGACAGGAAATTCACGTCGCCCAGGAATTCCGCGACAAACCGGTTGGCCGGCCGCTCGTAGACGTCCTTCGGTGTGCCGAGTTGCTGCAACTGCCCATGATTGAAGATGCCGATGCGGGTGGACAGCGCTAAGGCCTCGGACTGGTCGTGAGTGACGAAAACAAAGGTCGTGCCCGTCTCCTGGTGCAGCCGGCGAACCTCTTCCTGCATCGAGGAGCGCAGGTTCTTGTCGAGCGCCGAAAACGGCTCGTCGAGCAGGAGGACCGAGGGTTCGAACACAAGCGCCCGCGCCAGAGCGACACGCTGCTGCTGGCCGCCGGACAGTCCGGACGGCCGTTTCTTCTCATGCCCGCGCAAGCCGACGCGGTCGATGATGGTATCGACACTCCGCTTGATATCCGCGTCTGGACGTCCCTGAACCTTGAGCGGAAAGGCAATATTCTGTTCCACCGTCATATGCGGAAACAGCGCATAGCCCTGGAAGACCATGCCGAAGGCCCGCTTCTCGGCCGGGACCGTTGTGATATCAGCGCCATTCTTGCGCAGCAGCCCGGCGGTCGGCGTCTCGAAGCCCGCAAGGATCATCAGGAAGGTGCTTTTGCCGGACCCCGATGGCCCCAGAAGCGTCAGGAATTCACCGGAACCGATCGTCAGCGAGATATCGCGCAGGGCATGGAAATCACCATAGGCCTTGCCGATTCCGTCCGCTGTGATTTCGGCCGCCTCGTGTCCGCTCTGCATCGACGCTCCTTTTCAACACGGAAATCGTAGGAGTGTTTTAGCAGCAGAACAAACGAAATCTTTTCCCCGCTTGGACAAATAAAATTTGCCAAACGCCGCCCGTTCCATGGGCGAATGCTCACGTGTCTGCGTCATTTTTAAGCATCTCGGAGCGCAGCCATGAGCTGAAGGCGACGACGGCCTGATTGTCGGCCTTGGCCTCCGACGTCACCAGATAGTAGGAGCGGCTGGAATTGATGCTGATATCGAACGGCTGCACCAGCTGGCCGCTGTTCATTGCGTGGCGGCAGGTGAAGCGGTCCCCGACGGCAACGCCCTGTCCGGAGAGGGTCGCGGCGAAAACCAGGTTCATGTCCGAGAAGATGATGCCGGTCGAGGCGTAGCTCTGGTCGACACCGGCCAGCGCCAGCCAGGTCTCCCAATCCTCGTAATCAGTGAGGTGCAGCAGGCACATCTTCTTGATGTCGCTGGGATCGTTCAGCCCGCCGATCTTGTTGAGCAGAACCGGGCTGCACAGCGGCGCAAACTCGACCTCGACGATCAGCTCCACCTGCATCGACGGCCAGTTTCCCGTGCCGAACGCGATGAACACATCGACATCGGGATTGCTGATATCGTCCAGCCGTCGCGGCGTGACGATCGAAATCCGCACATCCGGATAGGCATCGCGGAAATGCGAGATGTAGTTGCACAGCCAGTTGGAGGCAAAGCCCGGCGGACAGCTGACGGTGATCGAACCGCTGACGCCGCGGCTTGCATGGCGGGAGGCGGAACCGGCAATGGCGTTCAGCGCCTGGCGGATATCGGCGGCATAACCGAGCCCTTGCTCCGTCAGTTCGATGCGGGTGCCGACGCGGTTGAAGATCTGGAAGCCGAGTTCCCGCTCCAGCAGGCGCAGCTGATGGCTGATGGCGCTGCGCGTCAGGTTCAGCTCGTCCGCCGCCTTCCAGACCGTGCCATGGCGCGCGAAACTTTCCAGCGCGCGCAAAGCCTGGGTGGATGGAATTCTCTGCATCGGCCCTCTCCTGATCGGGCTTCAAAGCTAGACCGGATTTTGAGCATTGGCGAACTTAATTTGTCGAAGACGGGAAAACATTTCACTTTCTCGAAAAACGGATCGGCGTTTAACTGACGGCAGCAGCTCAGCCGATCTCTCCAGCGAAACGAAGCCCGCGTGCCGATATCCGCCGCCCAGACCTCAGCCCTGACCTTTGTCGACACCATCCGGGCCGACCTGTCGGACTGGACGGCGCGGATATTCTCGTTCGGCGAAACCGCATGGCGCGAATACGACTCCGCCGCCTGGTATGTCGATCTCTTGCGCAGACAGGGCTTTTCCGTCGAGGAAGGCTCCGCCGGCATGCCGACGGCCTTTTGCGCCGAATGGAGCAACGGCCCTGGCCCGGTCATCGGCATGTATGCGGAATACGACGCTGTCCCCGGCAATTGCCAGGCGGCAACGACCCGCCGGCAGCCCCGCGACGGGCTGAGCTTCGAGGCTGGCGGCCATAACGATCCGCATTCGGCGCTGGGCATCGGTTCGCTCGGCGGCCTGCTTGCCACCAGGGCGGCGATGCAGCGGCACAATATCAAGGGCACCCTGCGCTTCACCGGCGAACCCGCCGAAAAGGTGCGCGGCTCCAAGCCCATCCATGCGGCCAAGGGCTATTACGACGGCCTTGCCGGCATGTTCTCCTTCCATCCGTTCTACATGCTGCCGATGTGCAACACCGTGCGCTGGGACACCCACTGTGGCGCCGCCTATTCGATGATCTACCGCTTCGTCTGCGACCAGCCGGAGGCCTGGGGCCGCAGCGACGACGCGCCGATCCCGCAATCGCATTCCGCCGTGCGGGCGCCGGGCGCCAACGACGCGCTGATGACCATGTACATGGCGTCCAAGGCACTGCGGGATTCGATGCTCACCCATCAGGGCGGCTGGTCGATCAGCGAGGCGATCCTGACCGCCGGACAGGCAACCGCCGACAATCTTCCCGCGGGCCTTGCCGAAATCCAGTACATGATCCGCGTGCCGACCATTGCCATGGCCGAACAGGTCACTTCGGTTCTCGACCGCAACGCGGCAGCTGCGGCGGCCATGACCGGCTGCCGGTACGAGCGTCATTGGGTGTCGAAATCCCGCCCAGGCCTTGCCAACCATGCGATAGCAAATCTCGTCTGGGACGCGCTCCAAACCGTCGGGCCACCGCGCTGGGATGAGACGGCAAGGACTGTCGCCCGCGACATCCAGGCCAATCTCGGCGTGGAAGTGATGGATGAACCCTTCATCGACGAGATGGAGCGGTTGATTTCGCCGCAGGACGCGGAAGCCATCCTGCGGCGTGATCTCGCCCCTTCCCAGCTTAATTCCACGTCCGACGACTATACCGACATGAGCTGGCACGCGCCGACCGCCCGCTTCTACATCGCCCGTCCTGCCCTGAAGGCGCCGGCCGGCTATACCTATCCCGTCTGGGTTTCGAACGCGCTCGGCGGCATCCCCGCCACCATCGACCCGACCGTGCTTTGCGCAGCAAAGACCCTTGCCCTGTCCGCCATCCGGCTTTTGGAAGACGAAACGGTTCGCACCGCCGCCAAAACCGAATTCCTCGACCGCATCGGCGGCTCCAGATGGATACCGCCGCTTTGCGACTACCCACCGCCCATTGATTTCCGCTGGCCCGAATATGTGACCACCGCCCGTGGCCGCGACTGGTGGATCCCCAAACCCTCAACCCCGGAGGCATGATCATGCAGTTCAACGAGCCCTTTTCACTTCAGCGCCGCAATCCCAAGGGCGGCACAGCCCCCCTCACCCGCTGGGGCTTCAAGAACGAGACCGATCCGCTGACCGACGTGCTGCTCGGCTCGCCGGCGTATCTCAGGCACCTCTCCACCAGTTCGCTGTCGCGCAAGCACCTGCGCGAGGCGCCCTGCAACATCCAGGTGGCGCAGTCGCAGCACAAGGAACTGGTGTCGGCCTACGAGCATTTCGGCGTGAAAATCCACTGGCACGAGCCGACGCCGGAACTGCCGATGCAGGTCTATTCCCGTGACTCGAGCGTCATGACGCCCTATGGCGCCATCATCACCGCCATGGCCAACTGGTGGCGGCGCGGCGAAAACTATGCCGCCATCCGCACCTATGAAAAGCTTGGCATCCCCATCTACGACATGGTGACGGCCGGAACCTTCGAGGGCGGCGATTTCAATGTCATCGAGGACGGCGTCGTGCTGATCGGCTGCGGCGGCGCCCGCACGCAGGAGGAAGGCGCCCGCCAGGTCGAGGACTGGTTCAAAAAGGAAGGCTGGGAAACCCGTCTTGCCTTCATCGACGAATATTACGTCCATATCGACCTGATGGTCGTGCCGATCGCCCCGAAACTGACGGCTGTATGCCTTGCCTGCACCGAACCGGGCATCGTCGACTGGCTGAAGTCCAAGGGCCACGAGATCATCGACGTGCCCTTCCAGGACACGATGGCGCTCGGCTGCAATTTCATGTCGCTCGGCAAGGACCGCGTCATCGCCCCAACATCGTCGAAAACCCTGATCGAAAACCTCCGCGCCCGCGGCTTTGAAGTCGCCGCCATCGACATGAGCGAAATCTCCAAGACCGGCGGCGGCATTCATTGCATGGCGCAGGCGCTGGTGCGGGAAGCTGCGTAAAAAATGCCGGTTTGGAATGCCCGCTACCTTCTTCCAACGTGGAGGAAGGTGGCAGCCTCTTGCTCATCGGGTGATCTCCGGCGAGAGTGCTGATGTCGGTGATGGGGGCAACGAGTGCGGAAGATTTGGAAGGCCGAGCATTCTTACGAAGATGGCGAATTGAACGAGTATGTCAAATTGATCGGCTATTTTTCGACTCGCGCCCTGGCAAGGGCCGCCGTTAACCGAGTGAGAGACAAGCCGGGATTCGCAGCATATCCAAAGGGCTTCGATGTCGGCCAGGTGACGATTGATAGGGTTGAATGGAGCGAAGGCTCCATCCACTGGAAAGACGCCTGAGATGGAAGACCTTTATGCGGTGGACCACATCTACAGGAATGGATACGGCGAAGTTCAGATGAAAGGAATCGGGGTGTTCACGGGTCGGCAAAAGGCAGACGCTGCGCTTGCCGGTATCAAGGACATGCCCGGCTTCCGCGACCACGCCAGCGGCTTTATTGTTGAAAAAATCGTGATCGACACGGTTTTCTGGGAGGCCGGTTTTGACCCCCGCGACGCCGACGCCCGCCTCTTGCCTCATCACGACAAACCGTAACCGGTCAGCAACGGTTTGCGGGAGCAGCTCGTCTGAAGGACTTCGAAGTCGCTGCCATCGATATGAACGAAATCTCCGAGACCGGCGATGGTCTTCATTGCATGCTGCAGGCACTGGCGGCGATCCGGCACCTTCTCCGCCTCGAGGGGAGAAAGTGCCGGATGACGCTTCGTTTTCGTCGTTTTACTTGACCGTCAGCATGGTCTGCATGCCGGCCTCGTAGTGGCCCTTGAGGTTGCAGAACACGAGATAGGTTCCGGCCTTCAGATTGGTTTTCAGTTCTCCATCGGCGCCGGGTTTCAGATCGGCGACTTCGCCCATGCTCTTCAGCTTGGATTCATCGATCCGGTGCTTGGCCTTGATCAAGGGAATCTTCTGATCTGCCGATTTGAGCTTGACCACAACCATCTCGTGCTCTTCCGACATGGCGTCGTTGTGGACGGCAAAGGTAACCGGACCGGGGCTGACCAGTGCCGGATCGAGTTTCAGCGACATGGCGCCGCCGCCTTCGCCACTTTCGAGTACCTTGATGGTCGTGTCGGCCCAGGAGGGAAAAGCCGTGAACGTCAAAGCGGTTGCTGCGACGGTCGCCAGGATGGCGCGTGGAATTCTAACCATTTGAAAAGTCCTTCGTTGCATGGCGACAGATGCCGCCCGCTTCTCTCGACGATACAGCTGACAACAGGCTGAACATGCCCCGTTCTCTTCCACTGAGGGTGACTTTGCTGATAGGAGCCAGGGCTGGAGCGTGCTCGACAGCCTGCCGGCAAGGGACGCGAGGAGTTGGTAACCCGATGGGCATATTCAACAATCGATTGGGCTTGTCCCTGATTGTCTTGACGATATGGACCGCGATCACCGTTTTCGGCGGCATCATGAGCGCCGGTTTCAACGGTTCCGCTGCCGATCCGCTCACCCAGGGCGTGCACACCGCCTTTGTCGCCGCGATCGTCTTCCTCACCGGCGTTGCGTTCATCTGCCGCTGGAGCGACCTCGGGTTCAATGCGCCGGTCTCCGTGCGGTCGCTGTCCTTGCTTTGGTTGCCGCTGGTCTACATCGCGTTTTTCTGCTGCGTGATGGTGCTGTTCGGTTTCCCTGCCCTGGCAGTCACTGCTTCCATTTTT
>Ga0307515_10016900_pt1 | contig 13336 bp, 7 predicted proteins | sample 17_EM_MG_FD_194513 | JGI IMG/M metagenome (GOLD analysis project Ga0307515, IMG submission 194513) | Populus trichocarpa ectomycorrhiza microbial communities from riparian zone in the Pacific Northwest, United States - 17_EM | ecosystem: Host-associated > Plants > Roots > Unclassified | place...
ATTTGATTTCTATTATTTTGATTATTATTTATTTTATTTGAGATAATTTATGAAATTATATATTTTTTAATTTTATTCTCATTCAACTTTTTAATTTGTAAGATTTGTTCCTCATTATTTTAATAAACTTGAGAAAAATAAAACATTAATAAGTTATTTTCCAGCTAATTTTTCATAACATGACCAAACACTGGAAATTGTTTTCCAACTTATTTTCCATTACACTACCAAACATCAGAAAATAATTCACTTTCCCGGAATTCACTTTTCAAAAGAAAACTACTTTCCAGCAAACAAACAGGGCCTTAAGTTTTTCAGGGGTGTTTTATATTTAAAATTGTGTTTATAAGTGTTAAAAATATATTTATCTTGAAAAAATATTAAATTAATAATTTTAAATAATTTTAATATTAAATTTTTTTTAAAAACAACTTTATATATTTTTTTAAAAAAATACTTTTAATAACCAATTGATTCAATTTCCGTTTCTGCTGGACAAGAAATGAAGAACATAAACAATACAAGGAACAAGGGAATACCAGACAATATCTGCTTTCGCGCCATGACAATCTCCACTCTTTCAGTAATAGACCCCAGTCAACTCTCTCACTTGGGAGTTGACTTACTCAGAAAAGGTCTTGGAGCAGTTTTATAACTGTAGCTTTAATAAACATTCTCAAATTTTAGAGATTAATCGTCCTTAAGTTAAAAAAAAGAAAAAGATTAATCATCATTAAAAAAAAAAAAAAAAAGAAGAAGCTAAACTTGTAAACATCATGCTAATATTTGAAATGCCTCATTGGAGTCCTTTTTCCTTCATAAAATCAGTGGATGGTAACTTTAGAAATTAAAAATTATATATTTAAAAAAAAACTGAAAAGGATGTTGAATTACACGTGGTATTATCGACAAGAACAATAAACTCATTATCAGGCCCTTTAAAGAAAAGGATAATTTTTTAAGAATACGACTTAACTAGTTAGACTTTAAGTTTACTCTTTAAATATCATCAGTTTGAATTCTATATATTTTAAGACTACTGAAAATTTACATGGTCATTAATTTTAGAGCTCATGAAATTAATTAAGATGCACATAAACTGATCCAGATATTTATATTAATAAAATAAAATAAAATAATGATTGAGAATAAAATAATCTTGCAATATATCATTTTGAAAATTGATAAGAGATAGGACGGGTTATTAATTTCCTTTTTTGTATACTAATATTATATCGATGCTTTTAAAAGAAAAAAGTTATTTGTCTGCTGTAAAGAAGTACTTTTTATCTTTTCATTTGATTATCCACAGTAAAATAATTATATTATCCGCGAAGATTATGAGAGAAAAAAAAAACTGATAACGTAGGCTTCTTATATCTTTTAATTTTTTATAAGCACGGTTAAAAGACGTGCTTGTCTAGTTGTCTTTAGAGTTTATTTTTTTAATTTTAGGGTCCGAGGATATTTAGTTATTGTGCAAATAGTTTTTTTATTAGTATTTTGTTGGACTAGGAATAATTTGATTTTTTAATAAATAAATAAAAAATTATTGATGCGTGCTTAACACCATGCAACTGATTTCAATGGCCAAAAAGATCATGGTTTTGTCAGCTTCATCTCAATGTCTTTTGCATGGATATGTTGCACGTGCATAGAGAAGAACTTTGATTTGGTGTTGATGGTCAATTTTTTTTTTCTTTCCTCTTTTTTTTTAGTGTTTGCACCTTACTCTTGATTTTTCAAATCAACCCCTAAACTTTTTTTTTTTATTTAATCCTTGTTCTTTTCGTTATGATTTTTTAAAAGATAATTTATTGAATTAGATTTTTGTTTTGATTCCATCCTCATTTAATTTTTTGCTTTGTCAAATTTGGTCCCCATCTTTTAATTTATATTTTTTGTAATCTAAGATAATTTTTAGAGTTGTATTTTTTTTATTTCACCCTCCTTAATTTTTTTTTCTAATATATTTCATCCTTATTCTTTTAATTGTTGTTTTTTTTTTTTTTGCTTTGCAAAACTCTCAAGATTGCTATTTTTATCTGATTGCATTCTTTAACATTATATTTGTTAGGATTTAAGCTTCTTAGTTAAACTCGTGTCTAAGATTTCACAGGTTGCAAACTTTAGAAATTAACTCAACTTCATGAGGTTTACCTAAGATTACTTTGGTTTTTTACTTTTTAAGTTAATATTTTTTTGATTTCATCCTCCAATATTTATTTAATTTGAGAGTGAACTATGTTTTTTTTTTCATGCTTTATATGACATTGGTTTTATCATTTTTCTTATTTAATTGGATTACCTTTAGTCTTTTTATTTGTTGTTCTTTATTAAATTTATTTTTTAAAATAAATTTTATTCTTGAATTAAGTAGATTTGAGTGGTTGAATATAGACCAATGCTCACTTCATTTTGTTTTGTTCAATTTGGTTTTATAAAACATTGTTTTGATGACTCATACGGCTTTTTTAGATGTCATCGTCCAGACTTTTACAGTCAGGTTTAAATTGTCTCAACAATTATCCATACTATTGCAATCGGGTTTAGAGCAATATCCACAATAAAATAACACTGAGTTTTCAATGATTTTTTTTTTATTTTGTTTTATATATAATATTGATGGCTCATTTATTTTACTTAATTGTCGTTAAATATTTTTTTATGGTTCATATGCTATCATTATCTATAATTTAAATCAAATTAGATCTTGTCAAATTTACGAATAAAGTGTCAAGTTTTTCTTGTTTCTTAAAAAAAAAAATTGTAGTCGTCTAAGTATTTTTTTGCGTGGCAAACCGGCGCTAATGCAAAGATGCGGTCAAAGTTAGATAACCAGTGAATTCAATGAGAAAGGTTCAAAGTTAACCACCCTAGTTAATTAAGTAACTCAAAGGTTCAGCACATAGCATGGACAAGGCTCCAATTTTATGACCAGGCTAATGCAAAGATGCGGTCAATCAGCACCACTGATGGATGGTGATTACAAACATCAAGCTATAATCCAGGCCACATGCACAGCACCCAGTCTTTTTAGAGCAAGCCGGGACCTATGCCAATCAGTAGAGAATGATAGGATGCAAAGAGTTCAAACACAATTCTCCAACATAACAATGTTTTCTTTCAGATCTGGATAAATGAGTTTCGGAATTTTTACACCATTTGAACCTGTATAGCATTCGGCTTTGCAACTCAGTTCCACACAATCGTCGTTTGCATGATAACAAATTAAATACAACATGCTAAACAAAATCTACATCATATTCTGGTATTATATCTGATTTAATGTATTTTAGATTGTCACTGATGCAAAAATATTTGTTTTTCCCATTTCTATGGATAAAATCAACACCATCAAAGAACACATTAAGTAACACAGCGGTAAGTTACCAGGTGATCAACAATTTCACCGCTGTATGTAATTTTCACCATCTGCCCCTTCTGCAGTCCATAGTATTGCACCATAGCATCAGATTCTAGCATTCTTGGGAGCTGAAAGGAAAAGGCAAATAAAAACAGTCAGATAATGTGCTTTAGCTTGATCAATCATTTAACAGATACCTTTGCCACAAAAACAATGGAATCGGAACATGCTAGATAGTACAGGTGTAGCAGAATTTCAACCTTCTAATTCTCAAGAGAAAACCACGTAAATGTTGCTTGTAACTTCAAATTTATACTTCTAAACAGAACTTTAAAGAAACTGTTTTCAGGTATGAGCATAGCCTACATGCCCTGCACCATACCAGGCTTCATGCGTTACCCTAAATTTGTAATGAAAAGCTCTACAAAAACAATCTGCTTTGGAAGGTTACCTTTATGAGTAACTAGATTCCAACAAAAATAAATCTTGTGGAACTAAAAGGATAATTGAGGCAATAATTTCAGGGAACAGGGAGACCTATAAATGTGAAATGCAATGCATGTCTGGGTAAATCCACATAAGGATGTTGATATCAAAAGGATGTCCCTTTATAATGCCATTCACTTTTTTGGCATGTCATCTTATAACTACATAATACCTGTTTGTCTTCCAACTTGTATTTGTTCATAACCTGTTGCTTCTGCTCAGCGGTCAGTATATCCATCTGTGGCTGCAGAACATGCTTGGTGATGTTCACCAGCAGGTCAGTGATCTGAATGCAAAGAAACCATCAAGTGATTGTCAAACATTTGAATGAGAAACCTTTTTAAACATAAGCTAAATTCTAAAAGGACTATAAGCTATATAAAGAGGGAATGCTAGTCGGTTGACAATTTCCCTAACTTTGGTGGCGAAAGAGCATAGAAAAATTGCAAGGACATAGGAGTACCACTAGTATAACAGACATGATTGTAGAGTGACTAGCATGGCCTCTAGCAGCCAGAAAGTAGTATCATTCCTTAAATGCCTGAGCGCTCTAACTTTTTACTGATGGCCTTACAACGAACTGCAGTATGAAAAATTATTTCAGCAACAAGGGAACATACTTGAAAAACCTCCACTTTGAATGGAAACTTCTCCAGCTCTTTCTTGGCAAAATGGTTCATTTTGCTTTGCAAGATCAGTATGAGCCCATGTAGACTCTCTTTGTTAAGAATCTGACCATAAACAGTCCTGATATTTGCTGTTTTAATTTCATCAGTTCCCAAGAACATCACCAGGGTCTGCAGAACAGTTCAAGAAAACTATGACCAGGATTTCCATACAAATTTTGCCTAATAGAAAGTACTTAAACAAGGGCTGCTCCTGTCTCATAATTCCACCTTCACATGTTACTCCAAGCATGAGATTTTTAAGAAAATAAAAGGCCAACTCAGGTTTTGATCCACAAAATTCAATTCGAAATTCATTTCTTCATCATTTCTGTATAACCTGCACTAATATGTTTGCAACCCCAAAACTTGTCACAATCAACCAAGTAACGTGCCCAACAAAAAGGGTGATAACCCCAAGGATAAGTCATAAAAATGCAACAAACCATCATAAACACCATTTGGCGTGCATATGCAACAGCCCATTTTTCATTTCATTTTTCTCTTCAAAAAGGGTCATGTCCTTTAATGAATCAAAACATAATGAAAACACAAGATTTTAAACAGTCTACTTAGAAACCAAATCAAAAGGCATAAACTTTATAAATGGTATAAAATAATGCAATAAAAAGTTGCCACATTACAACTCCTCTGTCCTCTACGCAAAAACCCCATGAAAATAAACAAATATAAATTATAAGAAATACTATATTATTATTATTGTAAAACCCCACATCATAAAAGCGATGGAAATACTCAAAAAAATAATAGAAATGATAACAACAACAGCAGCAGCAGCACCACCACCAACAACAACGATAGCAATAAGCACACCTTCTTATGCGGATTGGAGCGGAGAGAAACAGAGAAGCGGAGGCTCTCAAGGTCAGGGCTATTTCCAAAAACGGAACGGAACTCAGTGAGCGAACGATTGAGTTCTGAGTCAAGCACGTCATAACCACGGTCTTTGAGCATTTCCAAAACTGTCCTTCGAGAAATGTAGTATCTGTAGCTCTGTGCTGACCCTTCGTCCACAAAATCCGTCAGGCATCGATCGCGGTCGAGAACGCCGTGGAAGGAAGCGCCGTTGCCGTTAAAGGTCTCTGTGGTTGCTACCATTGTCAAGTTCTGTTACTCTCTGTCGCTCTCCTCTATCTCTCAGACTGACCGGCTCACGCCGCTTGTGTGTGTTTTTAACAGGAGGAGAGTGTGCTCTGTTTGAACTTTGAAGCGTAAAGGTTTTATAGGCCCATTTAAGTCATTGGGATGATTTATTTCTTGGATTACAATTTGGGCCCACTCGGTAGATATATGATCCAACCTGGCATTGTTATTAAAACCAGGCAAGGTGTGGTATCTCAACTTAAAACCTTGTTTTGATTAGGTTTTAAAAAAATTAAAGGCTAATTAAAAATTTAGATTGATTTATGTTAGTATTTTTAATAAAAAAAAATTGAGTTAATCCGTGATATGAGTGTTGTGAAGGATTAATTTCGAGTAACTATGATTTAAACCTTGGATTGAATTGAATAAATTTGATGATTTTTAATAATATTTTTACTTGTAAATATATTAAAATAATTATTTTATATTTTTTATATTAATATATTAAAATTATAAAAAAAAATAAAAAAAATAATCCATTTATATTTTTTTTCAAGAAAAATATTCTTTTAAAATGTAATCATATGTAATCACAACCTTATTTTCTGCTTTTAGGCAGTATGGTTATGAGTGTTTTTTAAATAATTTTTCATACCAAGATATATGTCAATGATGTTTTTTCATTTTTTAAAAATTATTTTTGATATCAGTACATCAAAACGATCCAAAATGTACAAATCATATTAAATTTTAACAAAAAAAATTAAAATTTTTTAAAACTATTAAAAAAAATATTTGATTGAATTGTATTTCCAAACGATCAAACGATTTAATAACAGGGGACGAGAGTTTTTGGACGAAAGACAACTTCCTCAAAAGATTTAACTACATTAGACGACATGTCATCTACGTCACGCAACAAAAATCTGCCATTTACTTGCAAGTTGCAACCACCACCAGCATCATTTTCACCACCATTAAAAATTTCAAGAAATACAGAGAGCGACAGAGAGAGAGAGAGAGAGAGAGAGAGAGAGAGAGAGGTGGGTTTCATGGAGGAGCAAGGCAAGCAAAAAAAGAAGAATAAAAATCCATTATCATCATCTTTTTGCCCCATAAACAATCTTGATGATGGTTGCCTTATGCACATCTTCAGCTTCTTATCCCCAATTCCAGGTCTGTATCCTTTTCTTTTTCACCTTTATTTTTATGCCTCTCTCTGCTTTTACGTGTTGTGTGGACCTTAATTGGATAAAAAGTTGAAACTTTTTGCATATAATTTGGTTTAGTCAGGTGTATTTGGCCTTATAGTGTAAAACCCTATTCTCGGAATTTGTTGATAGATCCATGCTAGATTGCGTTTTCAGCTATTTTTTACATCTGGGGTCTTAAGAGATTGGTGTAGTTTTGTGAAAAGTCTTGATCTTTAGTTTATTTTTGCCTAGATTTTGTTAAGTTGACCATTTTTTATGCTTAGTCTTTTGGAGTTTGTGGTCTTTTGGGAATTGGAAGAGTATGGAATTTAATTCATTTGGTTGATAAATTGCAGATTAGAGAGAGGGAATCAGCATGAATTATGCGAGTGAACCTTGTTAATTTAAATAACTTTTGCATTGCTTATTTAATGTTCACCAACTGAAGAAGATTCGATTGGAAATTGCAAACACAATTTACTGGGGAAAATGAGGGACTAACAATGTTTAATTAAAACTTTATTTGCAGTGGCTGCATAAATTTCAATGATTATTTTTGGTGACTGCATTTGGCTCAGTGGTGATACAGCTGAGGAGGGGGTGGGGTGTCATGTGAAATAACCTTTTAGTGCAAGAATGTCTTATATTTGTATTTTGGTGGCTAGCATATTTTTCTGTTATTGTTTTAGTGTTTATTCTGTTAGGCAAGTAATTTTTTTTCTTTTTTTTCTTAAGTGGAAAACAACAATATGATAATTTCATGATAAATTTACACCCTTGACACATGTGTGGCATAATTTTGAGCAATCTGTGTCACAAATTGCTATTGAGTTTGCAGATCGGTATAACACCGCCCTCGTTTGCCACAGATGGTGTTACTTGGCATGTCATCCTCGCTTATGGCTCCGAGTAGAACAATCTGCCAAAGATTTATCAGAGCCTGGAGTTTTCCCCAGCATTGAGAAGGCTGTCACTGCTGCTAGGTATGTATGGTGACATTTTCTACATGTATTTTTCAGGAAGAACAGAGGGAAACAAAATCTTATCATGATTATTGTTCCTTTAGGCCCGGCGACACCATTCTAATTGCAGCAGGTGGGAGGCATCTTGCCTCTAATATTCAAATAAACAAACCTCTTTGCCTGGTATGTGCTGATGATTTATACCCGGTGATGTTATTCTGTCTTTAACTATAGCCTATTGTTAATAAATACCTCACGAGTGGACTCGTAGGTGGAATCCTCTAGCTGTCAGTATCTTCAACATTGGTTCTTGACTAAGGATAAATCAAACAACTTGACCTCTAGGCTGGTCTGGAATAACCATGATCGAGGTTACACTACTTCAGGGGTCCTTTTTTTAATTAGGTCCCTTTTCTTTCTATTTAACAAACCTTAACCATTTTTTTTTCATTTGAGTCCTTTTTTTTTGTAGTCAGTACACAGCACACAATACTCATAGGATAGGGATAGCATTGATTCAACCGTACTTGCCTGATCCACAATCCTTGTTGGAGTGTCTGTGCTTCATGTTTTGCCCTTGGAAAATGATCATTGTTGACCGACTGCTTATAGTTTGCCCCATTAATTGAACCATCTACATGTAGGTGCTGTCAACATATGATGGCTCTTAGTCAGGTACACATCAGCATACAGTTTATGTCAATTTAATGTTCAAAATTCGATTGGCATCACCTTGGCGAATTGTACAATGCAGATTCACTGTAGGTTATTTCTTTTTTCTCTTTCAATGATTCTAGATTTTACCACATGAAGAAGTCAAGCTTCATGAATCATAGTCATGTAAAAATAAGCGACAATGTGTGAACCAGTATTTTGACCATGATGTTGTTTTCAGCACTAGGGATGGGGAACGTGCTTTGTTTTTGATAATAGTCACATGCACTTTTTGATAAAACCTATTCAAACTACAAGTGGCTGGCATCCTTCGGTTTATTACTAGGGAATTGAATAGTGAACTTCTGTAGTAGATAATTTTTTCCAGATTCTGCATCTTCTATCACAATTTACTTTGTTCAGATTGGTGGTGGTGAGCTTCCTGATGAAACAACTCTCTTATGTTCTCGAGGTTCAGACAGGTGTGTTGAGATTTATTTTTTCTCCACATCATATTGTTGGATGGTGATCTGACTAGAGTTCTCTCCACATAAATTATGCGGAGCCTCAGTGCTTTTGGATCTCAATTTGCTAATATTGAAATTAAAGGATGTCTTTCATGTCCTCAGAATTTATGCTTGTATCATTGGTATGGCATTCATATTGCTTAGTGATGCACTAATGCACATCAGACCATCGCTAAAACATGCTCGACTTCTTGTGTATTTCTTTGTATGATTATAATGAGAAAATCGCTTCAAATCAACTAATATGACTAGAGTAAGGTTACATGCCCACAATATTTTATGTAACTGGGATGCCTGATCGTCTGGCTCCTTATTAATGTCTCTTTTGATTTTAATGTTAGCTACTTTCCTTGCCTGGCCTCTGTCAGAGGATTTTGTTGTCCAACAGTTTAGAGTTGACTCCTCAAAATGTTACCATCCTAAGCCACAAAATTTGGTATATCCTGTTCAATTCTTTATGCAGTGCACTGGAGTTCATAACTACATGCAAACTAGCAAACCTAACAGTGAAGGCAGAGCTTGGTTGCTGCTTGCTTCACAGAAGTGGAAGGCTAACCATAGACAGTTGCATACTTCAATGTGAGGCAAGCCCTTTGGACTATCTCTCGTGCCCCATCATCAGTACAGCAGGGGGGAATGAGGTGGTGTCTTCCGCGGTGAAAACTAAAGGTAATAGAGTTTCCGTTTCCCAAACCAGGATTGAAGGAGGTGCCAAAGCTGTCCTGACAAGCGGGGACCTGACATTGCAGCAAGTTCGAGTCATTTATGCTCGAACTTTTGTTTATTTCTGGTTTGATGTAGATTCTCAGTGATGATTGATTGTTAATCCCGATCTTGTCTGTGCCATAATGGAACTAGTTACATTATTGTTTCACTGCTGTATTGATTCCCAATTTAGATAATTTAATGTATTAAGACGCTTTCTAGCTTTCTTAGCATAATTGCCAGTACAGTCCACTTGCCCTCCTGTGATTTCACTTCATATGAAAAAAAACTCCAGTTCTTTTCTATAATTTGACAAGTTTATTTCTTCCTTGCTTACCATAATTGTCTGTATCTCCTGCATTCCAATTCTGATAATGAATGCTTTTGCTCTGAAAACCCACAGTTGATTTCTTTAAAAGCTCCACTGGACACAAGCTTGTGCAATGAGAAAAGTCACAGTACATACAATCTACAAACGAGTATTCAGACGCCACATCAGTCCAAAAAATAATGCCACCAACACCAAGGCGTTGCCAAAGCAAGATTCAACATGATAAGTTGCCAGTTGCCGATGCAACTGATAATAGTCATTGAAATGGACTCAACGACTGTAGAAATGAACCCCGGGACCATTTCTTTTGTTTGATGGTAAGTTACATCGAGCCAAGAGAAATACATTAAGTTCCATGGATGATCCCAAACCCAAGGAACGTCTTTTGATAGTAGAAACATTGCTTATGGAAACAAAAGTGCAGGATGCTTCCCAGATAGAAGCACACAACTCAAGAGCTACACCCATCTAACTAAGAGAGCAATTTCAACAATGATGCAGCTAAAGCACCACACGGCATCTCAACTACAGGCTTCGAAATCTTCTATTGCACCATCTTAGGTGCATTAGACAGCTCACAACCAACCATAACCTGTCTTTATTTGTTAAGTTGCATTTGATTAGCATTCGAGGACAGAAAAGACAAACACGTATTTGGTTATAAGGATGAAATAGTATCTCGGGGATAGTTTTAGTGTGAGTTCCTGTGAGAAGAAGACATCGAAATTGTCTCAGCTTTTCAACAACTAAAAAACTAAAAAATAATCCATGGCAAAGTGCCTAAAATCTAAAAAAAATGGGTCTAATAGAGAGAACTAATAACAAAAAAAAAAAAAAAGCCCTAACAAATAGCCTCCACAGAAAGGGTCTTGATAACATCATCACCACAGGTAGTCGAGCCAAATGTATCTTCGGAAACATCAATGGTGCACGACTCCTGGCCAACACATGCCTGTGAAGAAGAACAAAAATGAAAAATTAACGGGTTGCAAAGAATAATAAAATAAAATAAAAACAAAAAATAAACACTTACCTTTTCGACAACAGATAATGCATCCTTTGATCCCTCACAAAATCCCTTCACAAAAGATCCACAAGCCCCTTGTGGATTGCCGAAGCTAGCAAATTTAACAGCAGAAATCGGTCTTCCTTGGCATGAGAGCTCGATCTTCCTGTTCTCCTCAGCACTGATGCATGCTGATCCAATAGCAATAGTTCGGAAATTAACCGATGAAGGGTTTCCACCAAACTCTTCAAACAAGACCAATGTGTTATCGCCAGTGTCATTAAGGAATGATCTTGGGACATGATACCTGACAAAGACATCAACTGGAACGTTAAAGCAACAACAAAATAATCCTCAGAAAATAGTTCTTCGAAGGGCAAAATGATTACCATCTTTGAGTTGGATGGCCACAGTTAGAGAGACACTTGCTGCTGTCGTATGAACCTCGATAATCACATGGTTCAAGATTGCAATCACCCTCAGCTATGAAACTCGGCCAATATCGACCAATGCTGTTACCATTAACCCAAGCTAGACCTTTTCCCATGCCAAGTAAATCTACCACAACAGGATCTGTTCCCAAAGGAGCTTTGAACACAGTCTACAAAAATTAAAAATAATTTATAATATGTCACCACAAATTCCGTGTTTTAAACTATGGTTCAATCGCAATTTCAAACATGATATATTACGCAAATAAACATACATGATGTATAATACATTAAGGTTTTGAAACGCAACAGAAACAATAACTTGCACATATAATGCATTAAAATTAATTAATTTAATTTACCTTGAACCAAGTTAAGGTCCTGTTTACAGGGAAGCTATCTTCTTGCCACTTAAGAGATTGACTGCTGTAGAGTTCTTGATTCAAACCTTCCAATCCAATCTTGTATGACCATTTTTGTGATGATAAATCCTTGGCAACTGTCTCATCATCACCATGGTAGCCAATCAGCTCGACTGGACCAGTAATCCCAGATGGTACCAGATCAAAATTGGCTCCATAGTTCTTCAAATTTATTGAAAAAAAAACACCAATTAAGCACTAATTAACAATACTCATTGAAAGATTATTAAAAATTAGGATTGATTTTTACCGTGAATCCAACTGTAGCGCTGAGCAGACTAATTGTGTTTTTCTTATGATTCAATTTCACGTTTTGCTCAAAAACAAAACTCTCACCGCCATTCTTAGACCATTGAGAACCTATCACCAAAAGATAAATAAATTTATCCACATTATAATTAGAATTTAAAATAAATAAAAACAAGAATATATAAGACTTAATAACCAAGATTTTCTTTTTCTCACCAATAAGTTCTCCATTAACAAAGGCATGAAGAATTTGGCCACTACTTTTAACTCGGAGTGTCATGTTATAACTCCAGACTGGATCATCTTTTTTAAGATTTATACTGTTAAATAAAAAAAATTAACCAAATAAACCTCCAATAATATAATAAATAATGTATTGAAACAAAAAAACAATACATAAACATCGAAAAATGACCTTGTCATGTAGAATAAATAATCACTCAAATCATTCGCTGCCTCTTTTTGGTCAAGAATCTGATTAATGGTGACATCTCCCTTTCCAAGAAGTATAGTCTTATCGTCCATTTCAGGTCTCCATGACCATTTAAGAGAAATGGGCTCATCTTCGGCGACGTTTGCTTTCTTGACCATCACTGATGTTTGAGTAGATACCTAGTAATATATATATATAAGATTTTAATAAAAATATTGTAATAAACTATAAATTTGATATAAAAATATAATAATAATAATAATTAATAAACTCCATGACCATTCAAGAAACTGATGTTTGAGCTGATAACCAATAATATTGATATACAACTTATAAAGTTTTGATAAATAAATTAATAAATTATAAAATTTTGATAAAAATATTAAAATAAACTATAAATTATAATTACCTTGGCTGTATTATAAGACACATTGTGACAATCTGGAAGTATACTAACAGACCATGCTGGTACTGTATAATTTATGCCTTGGAAATTGATTGTTTTATCACTCCCTTGGTCTACATTGGCCAAAAAACAGCTTGATCCACCTTCATTTGAATATATAGTGCCCTAAAAAAAAAATAAAGATGCAATATTAAAGCAAAATCAATAATTAAATAATTAACAAAAATACAAAGACTATTAAAAAATAAGTATTAAATAATTAACAAAAAAATAATTTACCCAAACAGAATCATCACCCAAATCGACAGAGGAAACGTTCCCTGTTGTGAGAATATCCTCCATGGAATGCAATAGGTCATGAAGTTGCTTCAAATGCCCCCATTTTGGTTGGTTCA
>Ga0307515_10016901_pt1 | contig 13335 bp, 11 predicted proteins | sample 17_EM_MG_FD_194513 | JGI IMG/M metagenome (GOLD analysis project Ga0307515, IMG submission 194513) | Populus trichocarpa ectomycorrhiza microbial communities from riparian zone in the Pacific Northwest, United States - 17_EM | ecosystem: Host-associated > Plants > Roots > Unclassified | place...
TGAGTTTACAAATTTACAAATATATATATATATATATATATATATATATATATATATGAGCATAAAAACAAATCACCCAGATTAATATAAATCAATATAATATTAAACAAACCCTATATATGAGCATAAAAACAAATCACCCAGATTAATATAAATCAATATAATATTAAAGAATCAAATTAAAAAAAAATCAAGGAACCAAAAAAAAAGTAAGGTGCCTAAGAAACGAGTATAGAATCCACGATAATTGCTCTCAGATGTCAATGTGAATCACTAATGGCTCTTTGTCCTTTTTATAATTATGAGAAAAATGTAATTTTTTTAATCTCATTGATGAGTGAGTTTATTTAGGGTTTGGATTGTCATAAGAATTAAAACAATATTTAGAATTTTAATATCATATGTAAAAAAGTTAATAAATAATTTTTATATATTGCAAATAATAAAATTTAAAATAAAATCTCAAAAAAATTTCATATCCTGCATTAAAAAGATATTATCTTCTCATTTTAAACTGAAATATTTAAATCAAAACGGTATCTTTTTTTATAATGTAAAAACACAGCTTTCTTCAATTAAAAAATAATATTTTAATTAAAATATTTAAAACAAAAAAGTGATGTATTTCTAATTAAGTGTGTATTTGATATTTGTGATATGATGTAACTTTTAATAGTGTTTTTCAATTAAAAATATATTAAAATATTTTTTTATATCATAATATTAAAACTATTTAAAAACATTTTAAAAAATATTAATTTAATTTTTTTTTTATGAAAAACAATTTTGAAAGCACTTTGAAAACTGGGTTGAAACTACAACTCCATTTTTTTTTACGGTTGGAAAGCTCTAGTTCAAAAAATTTGAATTTTTTATTTTTAAATTAATTTTTTAATATTTTTAAATCGTTTTGATGTATTGATTTTAAAAATAAATTAAAAAAATTATATCAATGCATTTCCAAGCGAAAAACAAACTTTAAAAAATAAGCATTACCATAATAACAAACGGACTCTAAATAACAATAATTCATGGGGTGTTTGATATTGCGGTAGTGATTGCTTTTGAACATGTTTTTCGCTCAGAAATACATCAAAATAATATATATTTTTAATTTTTTAAAATTAATTTTTGGTAACATCACATTAAAATAATTAAAAAAAAATACTGAAATCTTAACCATCCTCCGCAATCCCAATAATTCATGCAATCACCTCTTAAGTCTTAATGACCTAATTTCAAGGGAAAGACAGTAAGACACCTTCGTTCCCTGCAGCGTCGATCAATGGATGTAAAACCTGCTTCCTTCTTTGCTTTAACCATCTTTTCTTTCTTTGCATTTTACGTGCTTGTCGCTGTCCCGTCCACCTGTCATTTTGAAATCTAGCTATTTGACGGGTCACGGAGCGAGTTATAATAAGTCCCTGACTTCGTCCAGCTGTGACCTCCCTACCCGCTCGTTTTGCATCACTGCCAATCAGTTGCATGTCCTTCGTTGTCACGCCGGTACCAGGCAACGTTGTGTGACTTGCACCGTGTTTTTCATTTCCATCAAAATAAATACTGTTTATCAAAAAAAAATATTATTTTTACTTTTTTATTTAAAAATTATTTTTTATATTTTTAATTATTTTATTGTGATGATATAAAAAAATAATAAAATATTATTTTGATATATTAAAAAAATATAATTTTAAAACATAATCACAATTATAATATCAAATAAACCATGATATCAGTCAAGTATTAAATTTAAAAATAAAAAGTCAAAATTATTCAGTGTATTTATTTTATTTTCAGTTTTAAAATTAATAATATTCCTATTATAGGGCAATATAAAGACAAATAATAAATTTTTTTCCCCTTTTGATCTCTGTTAATTGGCTAAGTCCTGATAGTTACTCTTAGATGTCAAGAAATTTAATTCTCCAAATTTATATTGGATTTCTACCATTTTTTTCTCCAATACATGCAATCTGACCGTGTAGGTGTGGTTTTGCATTTATTCATGTATATGATTGAACTTGGATAAAAAAAAAAAAAAAAGTAGATTTATAAATCTTAAATGATTGCTTTAGATATCTTAGATCCCGTTTAGTATTGTGGTAGCGTTTGATTTTTAAAATATTTTTTATTTTTAAAAATTTATTTTTAATATTAACACAATAAAATGATTTAAAAATACTGAAAAAATTAATTTTAAACGAATAAATTTTTTTAAAAAAAATATACTTTTATAACGCATAAATAAACGGGATTTTAATACTCTCAGTCTACGGTTTTAGAAAAAACCACTGGTATAACTCCTTGTTTATAAATGTATGTTTTAAAAAACAAAATCCCAAATCAAAACATGAATAATAAATGAATTGACTTATTAATTCTAGATTCTTTTCCTTTTGTTATTATAAGATATATAACAATGCCAAACAATGATGTTTGGTAATTATGATTTTTGCCATTTATTTATTGAATGAATACTACAGAAAACAATATCAAAATAATAGAAAACAAATAAAAAAAATGTATTAAGATTTTATTATTGGTAGTATCTAAAGGTTTTTTTTATTATTAACATGAATGTCCGAATAAACTTGCACATATCTTAATTAATTTTATAAATTTTAAAATTAATAATAATCATATATTACGGTACGCGGTTTACTAAGATTTCTAAATTTATTGCTCTTAACGTGTATTGTTTAATAAAGGCTTCAATTTAACTAAGAAAAGCAACCTCCATGAAAGGGATTTCATTTCTTCCATGTTTATCCACCCATGAATATGATGGTTAAGAATTCAAAAACCGTTGGCACGTTTGACACGTGCAAGCATCCCAAGCAACAGCCCAACTTCTCTTCCATAATAACCGTCCACGTCTCTCAAATCATCACCATCCAAAAACTCTACTAGTCCCAATCCATAATCAGGCGGCTCAAAACCCCAAACATACATTTACGCGATCGTATGAGCTTGCAACACACCGACATTTCTCTCTATAATAATAAAAAAAAATAGAGATAATTGCCACCTCATACAAAAGAAAATCTCTCTAGTCCCCTTCTGTGAAAAGCAACCTAATAAATTAAAAAAACAAAATCTATAGAGAGAGAAAGAGAGTAAGATATATAAGGAAAGAAGAAAGCAGAGTAAGTTTGGTGTCATGTTTTGGATTATCTCGTTGTGTCTTGCTGGTTTCCTTCTTGAGTTTTAAGGTAAGTTGTATAAAGGGTTAGATTTGTTGTTGTTGTTCTTGTTGTTGTTGTTGTTGTTGTTTGTGTGTTTGGTTCTTGAGAGATGAGGAAAGTCAGGTTTAAGAGTATGAAGGAGGTTTATGAGAATAGTAGTGAGGTTATTGAGTACAAGGTAGAATTGTTGTTCACGGGTTTCTTTTCTTATTTTGAAGCCCCCTTTTTCTTTTTCTTTTCTCTTTGTTTGGGGTGCTAATGGTTCATTTTTTTTGAGAGAAGGTTTGAGCTTGTGGGTTGATTCAATTTCGAAAGATCATAATCTAAGTTCTTTTCATTTCATTTCATTTTTTTTTCAGTTTGCTAATAAAACTGGTTTTTTTTTATATTGGTTTCTTTGTTTTTAAGGGATTAGAGGTGGTGTTGTTGACTATGTTCTTTTGACCTGTTTTTGGTCTTTTCTTTTGTGTGAAGGAAGCTGAGTTTGTCCATTTTGTTTGCTTAATGTACTGGGTTTCGTTTCTTTATGATAAAGCTCAAATCTTTTTTATTATATAAAATTACAACTGCTGATTAATTCATTTAGCCTGTGCACTGGTAGGAGAAGACATGATATATCATATATGTGATCATTAACCTCAACTTTTATTATTGTTTTGGTTGTTCTTGTACCCTCAGTTTTATTTTATTATTGTGACCACTGCCGTACTGTGTGATATAAGCAACTATTGTTTTGTAAGTGTTTACGCAGTTTCTGAGTAATTAAACAGCAGGAATACGAAATAAGCCTTTCATTTTATCACTGTGATCTGAATTAATCATGCAAACATGTTCATTTTGAGAACTTAGTTTAGAAAGAGAAAAACGTTTGTGTTTTGTTATGAGCTGTGAGAATTTTATTGGTAAGGTGATTTACAGTGGACATTAATTAGCTGAATTTTTTGTTATTGTTTTATAGATCGCGCCGACATTTAAAGTCGGTTATCCGGTAGAAGGGCCTTCAGATGGAAAGAACCACACTGTTGGGTTGAATATGGTAAGAGTGATCTAACCATAGTTGATTTTGTTTGATGCTTTTGATATGTTGATTGTTTCGTTGCTTGTTTGATCATCAATGAATCTTGTTGCCACGATAGTAAAGCAACGTGCCGATCAGTCGTTTTATCCAGTAGTTTCCAATAATTACTTAATTTATGACAAGTTTTGTCGGGGAGCTTTGTTTCAAATGAGCCCAATTATATTCAGCATCGCCAGGACATACATCACAGTCTGTGATGGACTTTAGATTCTTAGTTATGTGTTCCAAAATTAAATAGGAAAATCTGGATTTGATTCATTGCACAATCAATTCCAAATGGAGAAAGTTTCATTTTTCTACATGTATTGAACACTAATGCTTTTATGGCTTCATTTATGATACCAAACTAATTTTCTTACCGTGTAGCATTAGTTATATTGCACTTTATTCTTTTAAGTATCTAAAATAGAATTTTAGTGAATAAATTATCTACCTACTCATTCAGTATTGTTTGCTATAATCTGTCAGTTTTGCCAACAATGGGTTTAACTATCCATGCTACCATTTTATTTTTGTGCATTCAAGTTTGTGAATCTTGGAATTTCATTATTGAGTTATATTGTTTCCTTATTACTGCATTTCCATCTTAGGTGTAATTATTAAAGTTTGCAATTGTAGGGATCCTCTGTCACAGAAAATATGTTCGGTAGCAAACAGTATTCAAGTGATAAATTTCACATCAAAGAAGAATCTGGGACGTGTAACGAGTGCACAGGCTCATGCTCATGTTGTATGGCGGCATCACTGCTGAGAATGAAGGCCGATGTTGGGTTTTCATATGAAATCTCCAAGGGAAAAGTAGACGCTCAATACTCTCGCAGTGGTGCTGATATGCTATCCCCCGTAGATAGTTCATGCAATAGTAGAAATCGTTCCACCAGCGAGATTAGCAACCTTCTAAGTGCATGCTCAAGTCATGATTCATTCTCTGAAAATGAAGAAAGTAAAGACACTTTGAGAGCATCTGGTACTTCTGAACACTCTGAGATGCTAGTAGAAGAAAATGATCAGCAGACTGCTCGGAAAAATCCTGGTTTATCCAGAACAATACTATTTCATGATAGTAATATTTTGTTTAAAAATCATCAGAAGCCAAAAGAATTGGAATGCATTGGTGATGATGCCTCTTGTATTAGTGGTTCAGAGTACACAGACAAGATTGCTGGTGATCATCATTGCTATACAGATAGGAAGAATGTATCGTCTAGTTCAACCTCAATTGACAGTTTTCCTGCAATTGAGAATGCTGCTAATGTTCGACCTACTCTCTGTTCTTTAGCTAAAGGTCAATTTGATACAATAGACAATAATCAGCCTAGAACCTTAATTAAGTTTACCAAAGAATCTTCACCGACAATTGCAGTTTTTTCAAATAAATCTAACCAAATAGATATTTCTTCAGCTAGAGATTTCTATATTGGGGCCAACTCATCAAAGGTGAGTGATTGACATTCTCCCCTAAGCAGATAAATACACCTTTTGCAATTTAATTTTCCTATATACTTATTATATTCCTCTCTTTCAGGGAAAACCATCTGAGTGCTCTGAAGAGCAAATAGAATCACCACTGATGAGAGCAGCAACCTTTTGGGTTGATGCTCAGATACATGAAGAAGAGAACCACACAGAACCTGTGAAATCTGAGATTGGAAGGAAAGATGGAGAAGCTGCGGTTGCAAAATGTTCAGATCAGAAGGGAGATGAACCTGCTAAATGGCAACCCACTCCAAAGGCTCAGCCCATGGTCCATGATGGTGAACTGGACCACATACAAGATGAGGTATGTATTGTTTTCTTATGTATTTTGGCATATTTTGAGCTTTATATACTGCGCTTATAATGTTTATTAATATGAAACTAGTAAAGCTGGCAAAATAGTAATTTCAACTTCCGAAAGCTCTGAACAATAATATTTTTTTTGTATGAAATATTTAAAAAATTCTAAACTTAATATATATATATATATATTCTAGGTTCTATTGAAATCCTGCTTACCAACACAAACTTACACTAGAAACTTTTCTGGCAAAGGCCAGTCCTCTGAGTTGTTGTGATAGATAAGCTATGCTGAAGAAAATATATGAACTAAGGAAGTGGTCTTATGGTGTATGCTATAATTTAGAAGATGTAATCTAAAAGTAAAGATGTGCCTGTGGTGAAGATTGATGGTGGAGGAAAACGCCAAAGTGAACATGCATGACCATCAGAATAAGCTCAAGGATTGAAATGGAAGTGCTCTTAATGGAAGAAATAAAATTGATAGGCAATCTATGTTTAGTGCAGATTACTAGAGGGGGAAAGAAGCTAATATTTATTAAATGCATTGCGGAAACTGGGTGCTAATAGCGTGTCTAAGTTTTAGAAGAAACGTGAGAATAAGGAATGAATACAACACGACAAGTTAGATGCAGAGTACCGAAGAAATTGAGAGAGGTTGTCTATGATGGATTGGTCATGTGCAGTATAAATGAAAAAACTCAAGGTAAAGATGACCGAGAGAATGTTAATTAGTGTGGCAGGCTTGGATATAATTGTTTATAAAATGACATGGAAAGGAAGTTGCTTGCTTGGCCTCAAACAATTGTGTCACAGGTTTATTGAGTTGAATGGAGTGAACCCATGATTCTTGGTCTACATTGTGATCAACAATATGGAGTCCTGAATTTTTTTTTTATTATGGTACTAGAATGATATAAAGTATTGCTAGTTAACATACCACATCCATCCTTAAGTACTCCACGGTTGAACAAGTTCTTATTCTTGTTTTACAAGACTCATTAAAGAGATTTCATTTGATGTGGAAATGATAACTTTTAATTAGACTTCTCATTTTGATTGCATGATGCAACCATTATGACCTATGCCTATTTACCGTTCAACCTAGCTTGTGCAGTTGACCTACCTTGATTCACTAAAGTGATGTGTGAATCCAGCAATAAGAGTTCTGCTAAAAAAGTTCTTTTTCCCTTCATTTCTATCTAAGCTTTTGTTCTCCATCCTATGGTTAGAGATCCGTGCGCATTCCTTTCTCTTTTGCTGTTTGAGAGAGAGAACCATATATTCTTGGTAATTTACTACATTAATTTTATTGCCAAATTCTTTCCTGAATTTGGCTAATTGTATATTATTTGAGATGTTTTTTCTAGTGTTTGTATCTTGTTAGTTATTGGATAATTATGTAACAGAAACATCACATCAAACTTTTCAAGTCTTATTGTTTATTAGTTTGAGGGTTCTTGTCTTAACAATTTGCCATTAGAAACATGAACTTCGCTTCACCATGTTGCATTTAATGAATGTTTCTATTTCTGTAGAGTCTCCTGATATGCACCTTGTTCTAATTTCATTTCATATATGTCTTTACATTTTCTGCCATCATTTTGCTTAAACTTTAAAATACTTTCAGGATTGACATGGCCTGGTTATTTTCTGATGTCATTGCAAAGCAGGTAAAAGTCTGTGATATCTGTGGGGATGTGGGTCAGGAGGAGAAGCTTGCTACATGTAGCAAGTGCAGTGATGGAGCAGAACACATGTAAGTACATAACTAATCTTCTGGATCCTTATCTTTTAATTTAGTCATTCTGTTGAAAATATGTGCTACTCATGTGGGTGCCATTTAAGCTATTCCCATTGACTTCTGTCAACCAGATATTGCATGCGTGAAAAGCTGGAGAAAGTTCCTGAAGGAAATTGGATGTGTGAAGACTGCATGCTTGGGGATGAAAATAAAAGACAAAAGAAAAATAACTTTGAAAAAGAAGAGGCAGTTCAATTAGAGAAATCATCACTGAATGAGATAATAAAGAACTCCAAAAATTCAGGTGCTTTCAGCTGTAATATTAGTTTGGAATCAAATACTAAAGGGATGGGTGTTGATAAGAACAGAAGAAATGATAGTTCTTCCTGTCACTTCCCTGCTAAGAGACCAGCGGATGATTCAGAAACCTTCACTGCAAAAAGAATGGCCCTTGAAGAAGGTCACAACTCATCTATGCTATCCAAAGAATCCTATCCTTGCAGCAAAGTGGAAATTTGTCGGGGTTCTTCCCTCAAGAACATTGATACGAGGAAAATGAAACCAGCCTATGAAGGTATTTCTTCTGGAAATAATTCTTATTTTTCTCTGGAATTCTTACAAGTAGCCACAGTTAAGCTAATAAATCACTTCATGTTAAGCTTTTACTGTAACTTGAGGAAGAAGTTGTGTTAAGTCTCATTTTATTTCTTCTTTTACTTGTTTGGTTAAGTTTTAACCCTTGGTTACAGGTTCTCTTTCAAAATCAAAATCACCTCTTGATATAAGTTCAAAAGTTGAACTCCAACAGTCAGAGGGTGGTGTCAACAAGCAAAATTTGGGGAGAGTAACTGCTACCTGTGGCAATAAGGAGGGGGTTGGCAGGATACCATGCAAATCTACATCATTCAAGAAAGCTAGCTCAGACCATGTAAATGCTGCTGACTCCAAGGTTAAAAAGATCTCTTCTAATTTGGCCCATGTAGAAGAAATGAAAAGACTAAGACATGTAAAAGGGCAAAATTTGGCTGTATCAGAAACTACATTCCATAAATCATTGAAGAAATCACCAGTTGCCGATAATCATGCTTCTGCATCAATGAGGGATGAGAGAACCCCGCATGGAGGGGAAGCTAGCGTACTGCCTTTGTCTACGCCCAGACATCATGATATGACGGCTGTCCAAGGTGATGGAAAATCAAGTAGCTCATTAACATCCATCAGGGATGTTGCTCTTAGAAACTTTCCAAATGAAGAACAAAAAAGGCTTCTCAATGATGCATCAAATGACGAAGCATTTGCCGCCAGATCAAATCAAAATAATTTGATCTCCATCCACCCTTCCAATGAACCATCTTATCTGAAAGGATTGACCTGGTTACCTTCTGCAGTGGATATTCCTTCTTGGGTTTCTGTTGTCCCACAGCTTGAGTGCATATGGCAGTATGTCATTTTTCTCTTTTTACTGTTACATTTTTTATTTTGTTGAAGACATATGTTGTAAATTGGCACTGCTCTTCCTGGAATAGTCTCATCAATGGATTTTGGTCTGTTGTGCAGAGGTGGATTTGGAATTCAGAGAAGTGGAGTGTTTATTAGTTCTTGCGATGGCATTCAAGCACATGCATCAAGTTGTGCTTCACCTAAAGTTCATGAAATAGTGTGTAAATTTCCCCAGAAAATTCTAGCAGAGCAAGCATCCTCCTTGGTTATGTGGCCAACTCAGCCCCCAGAAAGCGAGGCCAAAGAAGAAAACATTGCACTCTACTTTTTTGCCAAGGATTTGGAGAGGTTTAAAGTTTTACTTTATGGAGATTATAATGCTTCCTTGCATGGTGGCTAACTTTTTTGTACACTTCTCATGCAGCTATGAAAGTAACTACAAGATCCTGATGGAATACATGACTAAGAACAACTTGGGTCTAAAAGCAAACATTGATGGACTTGATCTGCTAATATTCTCATCTAAGCTGCTTCCAAAAAGATCCCAGCGTAAGCAATGACTTTTGAAAACTGGCTTTACTTGTCCAGATGAAATGAGGATTTGTTTATTGTACTTCAGTTAAATTTTTAACTTGTTCCAGGTTGGAATCAAATGCTGTTTTTATGGGGTGTATTTAGAGGGAGGAAGATAAATTGCTCACAGGAAACTCCAAATCCTCAAAGGAATTGTTTTTCCGAGTTGAATGTGGCACATTCTGGTTTGCAGAACCTGCATTCCTCTGCTCATGCGAGTGGAATTATGTCTCCCTCAAATATTTTTAACAATATTCAACAAACATCAGACTCTGTTACCTCATTCGAAGTGCCTACTCTTGCTAGAATGGGCGAGAGCTGCGAAAACAAGGTTTCTTCTCCACTTAAGAAGCTTTTAGGTTTTCAAATTTCTGACAAATGGCTGAGTTCTGATGGCACTTCAATGAAGAGTGAACGGTTGTCTAGGAATGTGAAAAACAATGACCCTTCTCAGGTAATGTGGTCTATCCCTAGTTGCTAGTCTGGTTATGTTTATCTTTCATTTTGTACATGAAATGCATCATGTTAAGTAAATGAGTTGCTGAAGAAAGGAAACACACACAACCTCACCTTAGTTTGCAAAAGAATGAAAAAGCACTAACAGAGCATAAATTCTGCTTGCTGTTTCCATCTTGGAAGCTTTGCTATTCATGAATCAGACTGCAAGTTTTTCTTTCTTTGGTCTGATGGGTTAGACTGATGTTCTTTTAGATTATTTTAGTACTCTGTCAGCATGTTTTTATTTATACTGTTCCCCACAAAGATGCTGTTTATAAGGCGTACCTTTTTCAGGATAACTTGATGCAGAACTGATTATAACTCAACTTGAATTTCCTCTTTTCTTTTTCTAGAGTTTTCCTAAAAGAATAGATTCTTTATGACTTTCCTTCATCGATGCAACTCTAACAGATATGTAATCCTCTCGCGTGACCACGATAATTTTCAAGCTTTCTCTTCATGTTTCTAAAGGGTTTTCCAGTTATTAATCTTATTGAACTTGAGATATGCCTCATAATGCTTTTTTGAAATATGCTCACAAGTTTAAATCTTAATGTTACTATCTTCGCCTAGTTATGACCCCTTTGCTGTAGTTTTACGGAGTTCACCATCTTAATCATACGAAACTGACAAAAGAACATGAATTCAAATATTTGCTGTTTATTGTACAGGGGCAAGAAAAGGAAAAAGAGAAAGGAAAACAAATTGATCCAAATAGAGAGAGTGATATAGAAATGGTAACAGTCGATGAAGAATGCGAGGGCAAAAGGATAAAAAAATTCAATGGAATGTTGGAACATAGTACTTCTGGTGACTTCCAGTTTTTGGGTGATAGATTGCCATCTGGGGTAATCGATCTTAGTCCTGTTTATATGAAGTCTGTGCAGTGTCAAGAAGGTCCCATGAATGGTGAGAATCCTTTGGAATCTGGAAATCTAAACCTTGAACTTTCCTTGGGATTTGGGAAATCACGCGATCATGGGGCTGTTTCCCTGCTTCCAAATGTCGGGCATAATAGAAGCAAGGACACTAAGGATTCCAATGAAGTAACGAGCAACAAAAATAACGAATGTTCGACGTCTCTCACTCTTTCTCTGGCCTCGGCTACCTCCATCGAAGAGAAGGAAGCGAAGCAGGTTATGGAACCACAGCTGTTGTTTCCTACCATGGATGCTTCACTGTTTCTTTCACTGTAAATAATGTTTAGGTTTTCATAATGGATCGACAGAATCAGTTCATGCTCCAGCAGTATACTTTTTTGCACATTTAGTGATGCTCTGCATGCAAGTCTCCCTTGCAAATGTAGAAGGAAAGATTAGGGGAATTAGTGTAGGATGTGTCCTTGTGGTTGCGAACGACATCTTTGTACCTGCAGCCAAAATGTCTTCTCTATATGAAAGCGTACTCTTTACAGCTCTTGCCATTGAAGTTTTTGTTTTTATTCAAACTAAAGGATTTGACATATGATTTGCACGACTTGTAGAAATAATTTTTTTTTCAAAAATACCTTTTTACCTATTGGTATTCTATCGAGCAAAATAATTATTATTTAGACTAAAAAATAAATTAATTACCTTAAAATATTTATAAAAAGCTAAGTTTATCTTTTTTAGGTTATTTGATTATTCCACGAGTTTTTAGTTTGCTTTTTGTATATAAAAAAATTATAAAAATTATATTTGAGAGATATCTTTACAAGTTTGAAATTATAAATCTAGAATTATAGAAATAATAGTTAGAGTTAATATTATTATCATCAAATTTAACATCTAACTTTAAAATTATCTAACTTTAAAATTCAAAATTATTCCACGAGATAGGCATAAAAAAAACTCTAAAACAATTATCCAAATTCAACTAACATAATATCCATGAATACTTGTTTAGCTTGTAGGACCACCCAATATTTATAAACCCATATCTAGTTAAAAATTTACGAGCATGGATAAGTATTGGATATTGATTGTTAATACCATTTCAAAGGTCCTTCTAGATTTATTTATTTTTTTTATATGGATACAAAATGTCCAACATTATGTTATGGGTTTATTACATATTATGTATATGTAGATCAACTCTGTTTTTATAATGAAAAGGCTCATCGTATTAATATCTACTAAACAAATAAACCTATCCAATTTAAGTGTCGCATCACACTATTGACTTTCTCCATTTTAAGACTCTCATTGCTCTCGTCAAATCATTATACATTTACTATCATATACTAAAATTAATAAGACAAGTGATGGAGTTTGGGCCAGAAAAAAAAGAGAGCAGGCCCGATTGTGAATTGGACCTAACAAGGTCCACAATTGTGTAAATAACTCATTACCTTAAGCATGCAAGGTAATGGAGCAAAGCAATTTTAGTCATGCATCCTCGAAACAAGGAAGAAATGAAGAAGATGAGTGGTTAACATGTGGTTGCTGGTGATCTTTCCTAAATAGATCAAGGTTCGAGGAAGAGGAGGACAGCAACAATTTAACAAAATAGCAATAATCTATAATTAGATCAAGTTTACATGATCTTCAAAACATGTCTATCAATATGTTTGTAATCTAGCAGGTTGATTACTTGTAAGTATATAGCTTGTAGGCTAATAACCAGTATGCTTATAATTGTAAGAATCCAGCAAAAACTTATAGTTTTCACTACCAACAAAACAAAAAACCTAAAAATATTTTATCTTATTAAGGATGTCCAGTTTGTTTTTGTAATGAGATTGGGGATCACTCTATATAAGTTCTTTGTTCTTAAATATTTAGTTATTTTTTAATTCAAAATATTAAGTTATTTGATTACTCTTTAAGTTTATAATTTTTGTTTGCCTATAAAAAGATTGCAAAGCTTTAAACTTACATTTAAGCGATATTGTTACAAATTTAAGGTTAGAAGTCTAGATTTGTAAGGATAATCCAGATTTTACATCTAGAATTTAAACACGAGATTATAATATTATTCATTTACGTCAAACTTAGCACTTGACATTCAAATTCAAAGTCCTCTTAATTAAGACAAACATAAAATAACTTTAAAAT
>Ga0307515_10016902_pt1 | contig 13335 bp, 1 predicted proteins | sample 17_EM_MG_FD_194513 | JGI IMG/M metagenome (GOLD analysis project Ga0307515, IMG submission 194513) | Populus trichocarpa ectomycorrhiza microbial communities from riparian zone in the Pacific Northwest, United States - 17_EM | ecosystem: Host-associated > Plants > Roots > Unclassified | place...
GGATCGTCCTTTGACGATTGAGGTGGAGTCTCGTGGAATCTCGTGGAATCTCGTGGAATCTCGTCCTGTGACAATTGAGGTAGGATTTCGATCAGGGTCGTCTTGTGACGATGAGGTGTCAGAGTCTGACGATGAGGTAGAATTTCTTCAAATGATTGAGTAATAGCTGAATAGCTTCTTGTGTCGGCGGACCGGGCTTATAACTGTCAGATAACTCATATAGAGCTATTCATTGATGAAATGGGTTGATTGATTGATGATCTTGATTGTGTCTTGATCGTTGTTGACCTAGGGCCCCTGGGCTTAGATGAAGATATTTACAATGCACGTGACCCGTGCACGTGACTCGTGCACGTCCTACGCCTCCGAGAATACAGATTATCTGACAATTCTAAGCTTATTCGTATATCTTTAAACTAAGCTACTACTCTACTCCATTAGTTTCTATCTGTTATAGGTCCTTAAGCTTGCCTTATTTTATCTTAAGAATCTTAGTTATCTCTTATCTTATCTTAAGAATCTTAAGCCTATAGCCTTTTGCCTTTATTAAGTGCCGAAGTGGTTTATTATCCTACTTCTCTTACGTCTCGCGAAGCGATAGATATCGTAACTAGTAGGGTCTTAATCCCTACTAATGTTCCCTATTCTATAGTGGAATTATCTTCTACCTCTTATATAATATCTTTAATGGCTACGTATTCCTAGTAAACCGCCTATATTACCTTATTATTATAAAATGTTTCGCCTTTATCGAATTTATTATCTTTAATGTCTAATCTGCAAACTGGTTCGTTAGTTCCCCTATATTCTAAGGATTTTAGCTCCTATAGCTAATAGCTTACGCCATACTTAGCGTCTTTATAAATTTGGCATATGTTATTATAACAAAACGCAAAACTTTTAATTAAACACTCTTTTGTTCCTCGCAGTATATTATTATCCCTCTATATATATATATCTTCTACTATTAGTCTAGTTCCCTTTATTATATAATATCTTTAACTATCTTTATAATCCCTTATAAAGTGACCTTATTTTCCGTAATTTATATAAGCTCTATCTTTAAACTATTAACTTTATTATAGAGTCCGCCTAAATATCTTCTACTACTAAGATCCCTAGTTTAGCCTTTGTTTTTTAGTCCTATAATTATTAGATCCTTAACCTTTAGGTTTTTATAGTTTCTTACTCTATCTTTTATGGGCTTCTTTAGTACTACTTAGGTTTATTAGCTTTACGCTATACTATAGTTTCTAATTTAGCTTTAGTTGTTACGTGCTTTGCGTCTTATATAACTATAGAACTCTATTCTAGCCTTTCTTAGCCTGTTCCCTTTAGTAGATCTAATTATTAATCTTAATCGCTTAATCTATTAATTCCCTTAGGGTGTCCGCATCTTCTATTAGGATAATTACGTCCTAGACTTTAGCCTTAAGTCCTTACTTATATTGTGCTATAAGCGCCTTATTATTCCACTTAACTTACGTAGCTAGCGTCTAGAACTACGTTATGTACTTAATTGCTAAGGTTCGTTGCGTAATGTCTTAGAGTTTTTTTTCTGCCGTAGTTACTGCCTCCGGGTCTCCGAACATTTATATAAGTCGCTCTATAAACCCCTCCTAGCTTAAGAATATAAACCGCACCTCTTAATTAGTGGTTGTTATTCCATTCGCCTATATTTCTATAAGGTAAGGCTTAAACTACTTAAGTGCTCTTCTTAATAGGAATAGTCCCGTATAGGCTATTCGATTTATAAATATTAGTAACTTTACCCCTTCTTATATGACTTTAAAGTGTATTTGGGTAAGAAACCCCTTAAGCTTTAATCTTTCCCCTAAGTACCTCTTAATTAATAGTAACTTGATCTTTGCTGCTCCTATCCTATTAACCCTTTCTTCTAACGCTGCATTGTTTATTATTAACTAGTTAACTATCTCTTGTAGTTATCCAACCGTTATAGGTTGCTGCGAGTTAGTATCTGCCATACTGGTGTCGCCTGATCTTAAAGTAGTTGCCGCCGTTAATGGCGTTATGGTGGCTGCTTTTAGTGGCATATTGTTTAACTTTCTGTGCTTAATACCGTAACTAGGTAGTAATTATGTAACGGAACTTTGTAGTAGGTACTATAATAGGCTTATTATTGGGCTAGGTGTATAGGTAATATAAGGTTAAAGTTAACAACGTAAATAATAACTGGTGGAGTGGTTGCCTAATAGATTAACTCTAATTGTATTCTAAGAATTATTATAAGGAAGGAACTATCTAGGTAGGGACTAAGGGTCCTTAAATACACAACCGTACTCCTATAAAATCCTTTTTATATATAATATACGTCTTATACGTAAGGTACGTAAGTTCCTCTTATTCCTCTCGTTTAATACGTAGTATATTATATAACCTCGGTTACTATTCCTCGTTATATGGCTCTACCGGCTCTATCCTGGACCGTGCTTAAATTAACCAACTAGCTTCTTCCGACTCCTCTCTAAGTAGTCGTAATATCGTACTTAAAGCGTCCGTAATACTCCGCTCTAAAATCTATAAGGGCGTTAAAACTTTACTATAGAGTTAATTAAGCATTAATAGATAAGAGCTAACTCTAGAGCGAGAGGCCGCTAGTTAATTTATAGCTAGGGTATATATAATTAAGAGGTTAACGGTAAGAGCCTTAATAGCGCCACTTCTATTAGTATGCTTCGCCTATAATATAAGCTAAGTATTAATCTTCTGCTACTAGGCTATAACCTTAACTTCTATAATATTAAATTTGATGTTATAAACGCCTATATACTAAGTATTAACTTTAGCCTCAATCGGCTAGAGCTTAATACGAATACTTTGCTCTTAGTAATGTAGCTCTCTCTTATAAATAGGGGGGACTTGGGGTCGCCGGGGATTATGGGGTTAAGGGCTTATACTAATAAGAGTCTTAGTAAAAGGCAAATTCTTTAGGTATTAAATTACTATATTATAATTATAAGTAATAAATACGCCGCCGCTTCTCCTTTCTATATTACTAATCTTACTTTTAAAACGCAGGCGAGGTGGCGGCGGAATTAGCTCATTTTTATACTCACTAAGTGAGTATAAGCGAGCCCTTAGGGGTAAGCGAGAGGCTAATATTAAGCGAGTAATTGGAGAAGCTTAAGGAGCATAAGCCTAAGAAGCTTAAGTAACTTCTTAAGAGGGCGTGGCTTAATATTATAGTGTTAATACTAGCGGCTTTTATGTCGAATACGGTGACTTATAAGATCTTAACTAAGGCAATCTACTAAGCTAACTTTAGTAGTATATATGCTAACCTTCTGCCTCCTCCTTAGCGGCCTCTACTACGGCTTTTAGATTGTTATCTATTTTCTTAAGCTCCTTTAATATAAAACCCGGCTAAACGGTATTATATTCACGTCTTAGCGGCTATTATATTATATTTAGGCAATAGCTTAATAGTAGCAGGGGTCTAGGTAATAAGGAGGGAGGAAGGTAGCTTCGTCAAGTTTGTTAAAAAGGAGGACTCTTACTTGTTAATTAAGCCGCTATACGTTTTAAAGAAGGATGCATATTAAGGGCAAATAGATAATATTATAACACGATTTTAGGTAGATATTACGGCTTTAGTAGGTTAGGCAAGTTCTATATAGCTTTAATTCGATTATCCCTATAACCAGGACGGTCCTTACGTGCAGGCATAGGCGCTCGCTATAGTTACTATATACAGTTAGTGGCAACCAAGCGAGATTAGATACGCGTAGCGAATTTGAAATCTCGGTATAGAGACTAGACGACCGTCGCTAGAGCTAGACGACCGTCGCTAGAGCTAGACGACTGTCGCCAGAGCTAGATAACCGTCGCCCCCTTAGCGAGTTGCAGATTCGGTACAGGCATCCAATTTCGCCTAATTGCCACCAACTATATATAGTAATTGAAGCGAAGCCATATGCTTGGTTGCTAGGGGCAATCAAATTAAAGCTATATATTCGGAATTTGCCTAGCTTACCAAAGTTTTAATATCAATCCAAAATCGTGTTGTAGAATCGTCAATTTGCCTTCAATATGAATCCTCCTTTAAAACGCGTAGCAGTTCGATCAATAGGTGTGTCTCCTCGCCCTCAACGAAATCGACGAAGCCTCCTTCCTCCCTTATTGCGTAAGCTACTCTTTAAGCTCTATAACTAGAGGATCTAATTAGCTTACCTACTTTTTTATTTAGCTAGCTAAATAGAGCTCTTAAAATATTATATAGTGGCTTACTATAACGTTAAATATATTATAGATTAACTACTCTATCTTATTACTAAAAAGAGTTAGCTTTTCCTCTAGCCGTATTAATAGCACTATAATTATCCAATTGCTTAATATAAACTAGCCACCTTTACCATTTAAAGGCGCTTAAGTTAATCTAAATATCTATAAGTTCTTTCTAATTAACGTAATTAAGCGAACTATATAACTAGCAATAAAGGTATACTTTATTTAAGTTGCTTTAAGTTAAAAAAGATCTTTAATTAGGGCGTGCTAATATAGGTCTATTTACTGAGCTATATTGCAAATATAATACGGGTAAAAACCTTACGGTATTTAATAAAGATTATAATACTATAGAGAAAAGCTAATTGCGAATAGCTTTAAGTCCTTTAAAAGTAAAGTTCTTACAGCCAAGTATAGGCGCTCGCTATAGTTACTATATATAGTTAGTGGCAACTAAGCGAGATTGGATATGTGTAGTGAGTTTAAAATCTCGCCAAAGGGGGGGTAAAGCTAGTTGTGCACAAAGCTACAGCCTATTACACGACTAGCTTCTTAAAAAAAAAAGTTGATTTCGCTTCGGTACGCGGGCTCGCTAAATCGCCACTAACTGTATATAGTAATTGAAGCGAAGCCGTATGCTTGGCTGTAAGAGCCTTGTTCCTAAAGCTGTCCACGATTAATCTTCCTGTATTGTGATTATTGTTAAATATTATAAGGTTTCTACCTATCTTTTACCCGCAGTATGGCTCCGCGAATAGGCCTATATTAGCACGCCCTAATTAAGGATCTTCTTTAACTTAGAGCGACCCAAGCAGAGTATACCTCCGCCGCTAGTTATACAATTCGCTTAATTACCTTAATTAGCAGGAACTTGCGAGTCTTTAGCTTAACTTAGGTACCTTTAAATAGTAAAGGCGGCTAGTTCCTACTAAGCGATCTAATAATTATGGTGATACTAATATAGCTAAAGGAGAAGCTAACTCTTTTTAGTAACGAGTTATAGTGGCTAATCTATAATATATTTAATATTATAGTAAGCCGCTATATAAGAAAGTAGGTAAGCTAATTAGATCCTCTAGTATAGAGCTTAGAGAGTAGCTTATATAAAGAAGTATTACTAAATAGCTCTTAAACGTAGCACTTATAATCGCGATATATATTTTACTATTATATTATAGTATACCGCTAATTAACTAGTATTTATAAATAAGTTAGGTATAGATTTAAAGATAGGTATATAAAAGGTAGGCTAGGCTTCTTCTAGTATTATACTAGTCTTATAAACGCTATATAATTAGGGTAAGAGGAGGCTTAATATACTACCTATATATATAATTAACGGCGTACTAGTAGCCTTGGTATATAAAGGCTTAATAAATAGTAAAGGCTTTAAGTTCTAGGTGGTATATACTCTTTTACTATAATATAATTGCTTTCCTATTAAGCAATTAGTAGTAGTTATAGATAACGCCAGCTTCTATTATTTAGAAAGGATATAATCTCTCTTTAACGCCTTTAGAGTTAAGCTAGTATATTTATTACCGTACTTACCTAATCTAAATCCAATTAAAGAGTTTTTTTTAGAGAGCTAAAGGACTTTATTTAGCGGCAGTAGTTCTCTTAGCTAGAGTACCTAGAAAACTTTAGCTATAGCTTTAAAGCGTTCCTCCTTTAATATATAAATAAGGTTAGTAGTAAGAGCAAGAGTATAAGAGGCCATTTTTAATATAGTGGGTACGATTATTAAAGTTTTTAAAGTAAGAGTTGCAATTAATCTTTAGTAGCGTTCTTAACCGTATATAACTTACTAAAAGGCTTTAATCTGTTATATATATAGGGTGTTTTCATTACTATAGGGGAGCTAGTAGTAATAAAGAGACCTTATATTTTGCTAATTACGATAATTTATATCTTAAAGAACCTAGATATAGGGCGTCTCTGCTACTATAGAGGCGCTAGCAGTGGCAGAGATACCCTATATTTTACTAATTATCTATATCTTAAAAATTCCCCTTAAGCTATAAACGACGCTTATTTACCTACTTCTTTAAGTTCTTCTATAGCCGTCTTACGACACCTAATTTAACACTAGCCTTAATAAGCTCCTTAATAAAATTAGCGCTATTAATAATAAATTTAATTTACCGCCCGTCCCGGTCCCCCTAGTGGGTCCACGCAAGCCAATACCTTCTATAGGAAAAACTCTAACTTAGAGAAAACCCGGTCGCGGGCCGCGCTAGAGAGACGACAGCGTTCTAATATCGGGGCACTGGTGGCTCGCCTTCTACCTATCTAAAGGTCTGTATCTTAAGCCGACTAACCGCGTATCGCGGACGATCTCACTCTACCCTTTTTTCCCTTATCCTTTTACCTATATTCTTCTACTAGTCCTTTAAGCTTTAGAAGGGCTAGTATTTACTTATATCCTTTATATCTATTACCTTTATAGCCCGGAACTAGGTTAAGGCACCTAACTATACTAGCCATTTTACGGCCGCTTAGGCGCTTTTTTTTATTGCTTAAGACATCCTAAAGGCGTTTAGACGCGCATTTTGCTATAAAGTTTACCCTTTAGTAGCGTAGACACTGGAGTAATATATAGTAAACTATCTGTCTTATTTAGCCGTATTTATACTGTAGTAGAATTGCTAGTACTCTAATAGATATAAGCTATGTATTAAGCCCTATTACCTCTATATAAAGAAGAAACAGTACTATAGCCTCTGCTTTTGTTAGGTCTTCGTATAGTAGTATTATAAGTTTGCCCTATAGGGTCCTCTATATGGTTTCTATACGGTCTTTAGCCTTCGCCTACTACCGTTAGCGCTATTCTAGGTCGGCCTATTTCGCAATAAGGGTGGTTGCCTACTAGTAGTACTGGTGACCTCCTATACGCTAGTGGCGCTCCATTTACGTTCTACTAGCGTTCCGCTAGCTATGCCTATAGGGATTTATTATAGCTTCCCGCTCTATATAGTCCCTTTAATATACGAGGAAGCCCTATATCTTATTCTTACGGTCCTTTATACGGTCTCTAAGCGCTTCTAGTAGTACTAGTAGCCGTCTTATTTTTCGCTAGCGCTTTACTAGTGTTTTCTAGATACCGTTAAGTGCCTCTACTAATTCCTTTTCTACCCTATTAGGAGCTATCTTAGCAGCTCTTTAAAGGGCTGTCGTTTCTATATAGAGCTGTATTGGGGGGCAGGTAGTTATATAGTAGAGTTTAATATACCTGCTTATCTAGGCCTCTACCTTAGTTTTTAAGTAGCTCTCCCTTACTAAGCCTAAGGGCCTAGGGCTTTCTATAAGTAGTTAGCTACCACCACTAATAACACGGGGAATCTCACCAGTTCTCTCGGGTATTTTATAATAGGTTATTAGCCTAAGTACTAGTCTGCCCCCTAGCAGTCTATATAAGAGTCTCCTCCTAAAGTTAGTACGCTTTTATACGGCTTAGGAGCCTTCCATAGCCTCTAGTTTTACGCCTCTTATTATTATTTCCACCGGCATAGGCATAAGCTGCCATTTATAGGGGTTATAACTCCTATTTTACGCGCCTACTAATGTAATCCTATAAGGGCGTCGTAGCTGCATCCTATAATGTGGAAGCCTTAGGTACCTTTTGCGGTTAAGGCCTAGCTAAAGCCTCCCCCGCCTAAGTAACTCCTATTTACTTCTTAAGCGTACCTCACTAGTATACTACCCTAGTAAGCAGCCGTACTGCCCTAGCGAGTAGCTGTACTGCCCTAGCGAGCAGTCCTATTTATTAGTATACTAACACACGCATCTGTTTTTTTAAGCTATATAGTAGTCTTTCTAGCTAGAATATAATCCTACCTACCTACTAGGTGCACTAGGGGTTAAAGCTTAGCTAAGGGGTAAGGTCCCTAAAGCTAGCAGTAGCTATTACGCACTACGCCCTATAGGAGGCTAGTAGTAGTATAGGGGCGTAATACCCTATACTACTACCAGTCTCCGTTTTACGTTACCTATAAGAGTCTCCTTATAATAGGCCGACCGTGTCCCATAGGAGGAGTTATAAATACTTAGTTCCGCGCTAGGCGACCTGCTCTACCCTCTCCTACTAACTAAGCTTATGTCCCCACTCCTTATAAGCTAGCCTATATCTCTAACTTATTAAGTCCTCGTATAACTAGCCTATATTTCCTTAGAGCCTCCCCTATATATATACGCAGGTTATATACACTACGCCTATTAAGACCCTCTTATAAGTCACCTGGTTGAGCGCCATAGAGCCGTTAAAGCTAGCCTATATTTCCGCTACCTAGAGCTTTGCCCGTATTTCCACCTCGTAAAACTATCTAGTTGCCGTCACGTCGCTATTACGTCGCTGTCGCGTCTCTGTCGTCTAGGTCGCGCGTACCACGCCTATTAAGACCCTCTTTTAAGTCACCTGGGTGTTATATACCAGATAGGCCCTCGTAGAGGGGCCTTAATAAGTTCTTTAGGCAGGGCCTTAACAAGTTCTTCGCGGTGGCCTTAGGGCCTTAATAAGTTTCGTATAATTCTGCGACGCGTTAACCTTAACAAGTTCTTATAAAAAAGAGGTTCCCTACGCCCTTACCGTATCCCTATGGTCTTAGAGCTAATGCAAGCCTAAGGGTGTCCTATTATATGACTAGGACGCGTTTATATTAACTAGCTAGGTAATAAGGCTAGTTTCGGGCCTAGCTACAAGCTAGGTAGTCGTATATCGGGTAGTTTTCGTATCCCAGTTTCCCTTAATGGCCCCCCTAGATGGTAGAGCAGGAGCTCTAGGCGGGGGCAGTAGGACTCCTGGTGTTGTTAAGGGCGATGCTTTGTACGATGCTTCGTACGCGTCGCAGGCTCAACACTACAGAACCGCGACGACAGCGCGCTGCACGCGCTGCGACGGCTCCCTACCATCGCCTCTGCACTTGGCCACCCGCGGCGACGTGGACGCGTACAGTAGGGCTTCGTGGGCAAATTAGCGCTATTAAATTTATTATATAGGAGCTTTAAGTCCTACCTTAAATTATAGATAACCTTATACGCAGCTTTAAAATTAGCCTCCTAGTTAAGATCGCTAGCTATACTCTACCTTTAATACTTAAAAAAACTCCTCTAGATCTTTTACGCGGTTAATACCTTATAGGCGGTATATTAGTAATATAAATAAGGATAATAAGGGCAGTTGGCTTACTAGTATAGAAGTAATTTACTAATCTAATATTAAGCCCATAGAGCTAATATAAAAGTAATTAATAATGCCTGGGCTATTAACTATAGAGCTCTTACTTAAGGGAGATTGGCGTATTTTTTTACTACTTTTTCCTCTTATCGCTGCTCTCTTAGTAAGCCGAATAGCAAGCTTATAAGGTAGATTCTTAATATTTATAATACCTTGCTAAATACTAGTTACCTACTCCCATAAGTTCTTATTTATTAATTTAATATCTACCTAGCTAAGTATATAATACTAATTAGTATTAAAATAGTGCTTTTTATAGCGCTAATACCTAGTAAGCTTAACTTGTAAGCCTATTAAATTTATAATACTACTAGTAGGTATATAAGGCGTTATATTAAGCTCTAAGCTTTATAAGGGCGTTAGAAGTTTATTACGGAGTTAATTAATTATTAATAGGCGAAAGCTACCTATTAGCTAATTTCTATCTAGAGTATATATAATTAAGAGGTTAACGGTTAGAGCCTTAATCTCGCTATATTTATTAGTATATTAAGCCTATATAATAAGTTACGTATTAACCTTCTACTACGAATCTATAACTTTAGAATCTATATTAAACCTAATATTATAAACGCCTATATACTAAGTGTTAACCTTTACCTTAATTAGCTAGAGCTTAATATAAATACCTTACTCTTAATAATATAGCTCCCTCTTATAAATAGGAAAGACTTAAAGTTGCTAAAGATTATAACAATAAAGGCTTATATTAATAAGAGTTTTAGTAAATACTAGCTCCTTTAGATATTAAATTAATATATTATAATTATAAGTAATAAATACGCCGCCGCTAGCTCTTCCTATATTACTAATCTTACTCTCTATACGTAGGTAAGGTGGCGGAGTTATTTCTTCTTTATCCTTAATTATATTTTATAGAGAAGACTAAGGAGCTAAATAAGCTTAAGCAGCTGCCTAAGAGGCTATAGCTTAATATCGTGGTGTTGTTATATTTAACTGTGGGTAGGTAAGATCCTATATTAAATACGGTAACTTATACGGCCTTAATTAAGTCAATCGGCCGATCTGATTTTAAGAAGCCTATTAGCTCTACGTATAAGAAGTTTACTAACTCTGCATATAGTTAAGCCAAGCCTCTATATCTTCCTCATTATCCTTATCTATAGCTTCCGAATTGTTTTCCATTTCCTTAAGCTCCTCCAATGTAAAGTCTGGCTAAATAGCGTTGTATTTACGTCTTAGCGGCTGTTACAGAACACCCCGGTGACTTAACAAAGGTAGAGACGTACGTAATGAGGGAGGAAGGAGGCTTCGTTGATTTCGTTAATGGCGAGGAGACACACCCGTTAATTAAGCCGCTACGCGTTTTGAAGGAGGATTTATATTAAAGGCAAATTGACGATTTTAGGACACGATTTTGAATTAATTAAGACTTTGGTAAGCTAGGCAAGTTCTAAATATATAGCTTTAATTTAATTGCCCCTAGCGACTAGCACTTACGTACAGGCACTTGGCTTTACTTCAATTACTATATACAGTTAGTGGCGATTTGGCGAGCCCGCGTACCGAAGCGAAATCAACTTTTTTTTTTGAGGGGGGACAGGCTGTACACCTCGTCAATTCCGGTTGTTAGCGCCTTACTAGTGACGCCTCTTGGGCGGAAATCCTCATATAGATTAGTATGAGTTTCCCCGTCTTGGCAGTGAGCTTCAAAAGACCTTAATATTAAAAACTTATAAAGCTTTTTAAAACCAATAATTGTATAGTAGATTGCCTATATACGAATATTTCTAAAGTTATAGTAGCCAGATAAGTGTTAAAATTAACGCTTAGCAATTAAACAAGTGTCTAAATATCTCCTTTAGGCTCCTAATCGTCCTCTAAGCCCCTAATCGTCCTCTAAGATCCTATCGTCCTCTAAGCTTTCTACTATCCTCTACTACTTAGTAGGTCCCTCTTCTACTTTAATTACTACCTAAAGGTATATAGGTATAGAAGTAACTAGATTCTTAAAGTAGCAGGCCTCTAGATTCTCCAATTTAGATTTAATAGCTGTTTATATTACTTCTTTTATTAACGGGTAAGGCTTCTACTTAGCTAATTAAGTCTTTATTAAATTCTAAACGGCCTTAATTAAGTTAAGATCTGGGCTATTTACTAGCTACTAAAGTAACTTAATATTATCTTCCTAGAACTTAGTAATGGTAATATAAGCTCTATAATAGGAAGCTCCGTATAAGAGGCCAGTCTAACTAGAACGTATAATTATCTAATTAACAGTATAGAATAAGAGTTATAGGTAAGTAAAAGATAAGTTAAGGTAAAATAATCTTTATAAATAAAGGACAAATACTTTCTAACCTCTTCTATTTAGAGACTAATTGCTACTTCTTCTCTAGAGGAGAACCAGCTCCCTATATAATCCTTTTAAGACACTAGTAAAACCCTTTACCCCTTATCTATCTAACTGTGTCTTTTAGGACGTAGATAGAATATAGATAAGACCTCCTTTTGTTTTATCTAATATATACCTTCTAAGGAATTCCGTTATAATTACCTCCTCTTTAAAGGTCTTAGTTCTCTAGGACTTCGCCTCTATTAAGCTTTTATAGAGTTCCGGCTAAAACTACTAGGGAAAGTTCTTAGTAGAAAGGTACTTTATAATACGGCTTATAGCTAATTCTTTACTAGCGTAGAACCTTACTTTATCCTCAGTTCCTTTACTCTTCTCCTACTATAGCTCCTTATAATGCCTTTATAATAGAACTAAAATAATAATAATAAAAATTAGATAGGATTTACCTTTCTTATTATAAGAGTTTATTATAAGTTAATCTAGAGGTTGTCCTATATAATATATCTATAAGCCACTATCCCTATTCACCTAAAATGGGTTCTAATAATAACGTCTTTATTTTGATTTTCTTCTAGTTTATAAGCTATCGCCTCTTATATATCTTTTTATCAATAACACCATTTATCTTATCTTTTAGCAGACTATTTCCTTTATATCTCTGCTTTTAGCTTCTATATCTCTAGCTATTCTTTTATAACTACTTTATTCTCTTTTTATAACACATTTATAAGTAATAAAACCCCTATTTTATCTCCGTTAATAATACTAACTCCCTATAGTATTCTCTTATAATAGCTTAAGGTTATACTGCGCGTCCCTAAACCGGCGGTAGTATTATTTTAGTACCACCCTAGACCACCTCTATTGCTCCTATAGTAATCTCTCTAAAGTACTACCGTTATTACGTTTACGCGCTTACGCTAGACCTATCCTATACCTATAAGATGCCTTACTTTAGCAAAAATAAATCTAAGTATTCCTATTACCGTAGTAGGAGAAAGACCTACGTTCTAGTATTTTCCATTCTATCCTATTCTAAATTTCACTAATTATATTAGATCCTCGCTATCTATATATATAAGACTTACAAGCTTTATTACACTATTTAGGATTTCCGCCTATATCTGTAACGGAACCTTATAGCAAGTACTATGGTGGGTTCGTTATTGGGCTAGGTATATAGGTGAAGCAAATTAAGTCAACAACGTAATAATAACTAGTGGAGTGGTTGCCTAACAGATTAACTCTAATTGTATTCTAAGAATCACTACAAGGAAGGAACTATCTAGGTAGGGACTAAGGGTCCTTAAATACACAACTGTACTTCTATAAAATCCTCCTTGTACGTAATATACGTATTATATATATTATACGTACGTTCCCTTCGTATATTATATACACTGCGTATAATATTATATAACTTGCTTACCATTTCTCGTTATATAGTTCTACCAGATCTATACTAGACCGTGCTTATATTAACTAACTAGCTTCTTCTAACTCCTCTCTAAGTAGTTATAATATTATACTTAAAGCGTCC
>Ga0307515_10016903_pt1 | contig 13334 bp, 2 predicted proteins | sample 17_EM_MG_FD_194513 | JGI IMG/M metagenome (GOLD analysis project Ga0307515, IMG submission 194513) | Populus trichocarpa ectomycorrhiza microbial communities from riparian zone in the Pacific Northwest, United States - 17_EM | ecosystem: Host-associated > Plants > Roots > Unclassified | place...
AGTATTAGAAAGCTTACTCTTTAGGAATAAAATCCAAAGGCTTAGTAAGAGCAGCTATAGCGTACTTAACAGCATTAAACTCCTTATTATTAACGTCGTGTATATTAAGTTCTTTAACCGCCTAGTTTCTATTATTTATATTAATATCGTTTATAGATATAAATACAGGCATTATAGATAGTATTATTCTAAAGAATAGTATATAAAACAATAATAATAAAGTTTATAATGCGGTACTATAAGGTAAAAGGTTAGTAGAGAAAGAAGAGGTACAGAGGTTAATTAAAGGTAAATATCCACGCTACCAATTTTATTAAATTAGCTCACTAATAAATGATCGCTGCTATATTGACTTACCTTAGTAAACATTAATGGTGCGGATATATAAATATCTCTATCTTAGCTTATGCGGATATCCTTATCCTAGCCTATACGGATATTATAATATTAATTAAGTATATCTGTTAAATATAAGGTAGAAACTTAATTCCTATATACATAGTAGCAGAGAGGTAAAAGCTACTATTTTATTACTCTAAACCTATAATAATAGCTAACCTATATCTACTTAAATTCTATATCTAGTAACTTAGCGTTACGTATAAGTATAGTAATACCACGCCTTATAAACGCAAGTTTATCCTTTATCTTACTTAAAGAATCTTTAAGCTTACTTAACCGGCAATCTATAGCCTAAATATCTTTTACTATTTTAATTACCTGTTTATAAACTATATTAACATATAGAAACAGCAATTACTAAATATACCCTAATATTTTCCGTACTAGTAAGAGCAGCAATAGTACTAAAAGCAGCACTATACGTACTAGGAATTAGTAAAAGAGTAGGAGGAGTAGCGGTAGAATGGGTGCTTTTATAGCTATGTATATTACTATAAGCAAGAGTCTTAGGGGGAGGGGAGGTCTCTAGAGGGGGGATAATGCGGGTATAAAGCTATGCGAATATTACTAATATCCGTATTATTAAAATGCGGATATTATACCTTCTTAGTAGGTATTTTAGCCGGATTACTAGCAGAAGCTAATTACGTACGTTTTTTACGCTAAGGTATAACCGGCTTTAGTCTTAGCAAACTATTCTATATACGTGTTAGCTAATAGAATAATAGTATACTATTAGCATATACCTTTTATTACAGCACTAACCTAATATATACTGTTCTATACTATCTTGTACTATCTTATACTATTTTCCTACTATTAGCTAGCCCACCACTAGCGCCTTAACGGCTAGCCCTACTATTTATATACAATACTCCCTTTCACCTTCTTCTCCTCTTTATACCATAACATAGTTATTTAGTCTACTTTATTATAGTACTGTAACAGTTTATAGTATCCCTAATTACGCCTTATTATAACCTTTGTTTTTTCCTAATCTATTATACCCATTTTCCTAGTATAATTGTAACCTAGCGCGACTAATAATACTATACTACAAGTCCTAAACAACCCTAGCACAGTTATAGACAATTTTAGTACCACAGCCAGCCTTATAGACTTTAATTGTCTTATATAAATCCCTTAAAATAGGCAACTATAATATAGATAATACCCTATCGGCGAATATACGCAAAGCACTTGCCTACTTTTTTAATACCTCTTATACCTATATTGCTTAGGCAATTAGAAGTAGCCCGGAGTACCCTAAAAACCTTAACGTAGTAGGAACCTTCTAGTACTTCTCTATATATATAACTTTCTTAACTAGTATTAAGAGTGGTCTTTAAGCCGTTTATAATAAAGGCCGAACTACAAAGTCCTAGCTTAAAGAAGCTCAACACAGAATCGACTCCCTTAAGATACTTAAACTATATATACAACAGTACAAATAGCAAGCCTTTATAAATACTTAGACTATATAAAGTTTAAGCCTTTAGATTACTATACTTACCTAGACTATTGCTAATAAGAATACCGCTACTAACTCTCCTTTTCCAACTAAGCCCCGTAAAAAAAAGCGTAAAGTAAAAAATCTAACCCTATTTAATAGCAAGGGATTACTAACTAAAAAGTAAGAAAATTTTAAAATATAGGAAATAAAAATCTAAGGCGTTTTCTAAAAAAAATTAAAGTGCTTTAAGACCCTAATAGACAAAGTCCTTTATATATTAGATATGCTAATAGATAAGGCTTATAACTATGTTAAGCATGGCCTTAATATGCTATATATATACCTAAACAACTTAAGCAAATAGACCTTCTCTAACCAAGAGTCTATGTTTGTGTACATAAGGAAGCACTATAAAACTATAGATATAACCTAAGCAGCTAAAAATAAGCTAGATACCTTAAGCAAAGGTAAGTATAACTACTAGTCCTAGAAAGTAGAGCTTAATAAGTTAATAATTAAAGCAAATAAAACTAAGGAATAAAAAGTAGATCTGCTTAAGAAGAATATTTCCTCTAAGATAAAGGACCTGGCTCTTACCCTTAGCCGTAAAATTAATAATGCTAACTATAAAGGCTAGAGCGAGCAGATAGATATATTTACTTATAACCTATAGAACTATACCCACTATACTAAGCTAAATACCGCTAGCGGCTACCGACCTGTATTACTATAAAATAACTCAATAAACCTTAACGCCGTTAAGTTTAGCAGTAGTAGTAATAGTCTCCCTAATAATATCTAAAGATATTATATAAATAACAGACTTTATATAGCGTGTAGTCAACCTAGCTACTAAAAAGATGCTTATAACCCCTAAAAGAACCTAAACCCCCTTCTAATACTACCACGCCAACTCCCTTCTAGCCGCGGCGGATTCTTTAATAGAGGGGATAGTAATTAAGGCGGTAACTATAGATAAGGACGTGGGTTTGGACATAAAGACCTGCCCCTATAATTCCCTTCCCCAATATAGCCTTAGCCGATAGTCTTGTATATAAACTATAGATAAGTGCTTTATACTACTACCAATTATAAGACTAGCCATATTATTAGTAAAGTACCCTTTAGCATATATACACTGTTAGAGACTAATATGTTAGGATATATTAGCTAAGACTATAGCTACTAGCTAAGCCATACAATTTAGCCATTAAAAGGCTAACCCTTAGACTAAGTTGCCTCTAAGGGTTAGAACTATATAAGAAGGAGGATAAAAGGATTAGATCTATGCTACTAGATTAGTTAGACCTTATTTTAAGCCAGCTACTACTTAACCTTAAAACAGTAAATAGTAATAAAAATACTATCCTTATTTAGACCTACCTCTCCTTACTACGTAACCTACTTCTATAAGTTCTTATTAAAACAGTAAGCCTTATTAATACTAGTAGTATAGCACTAGCGTTTATAGATAAAGACTTGCTTATAAAAAAGCATAATATTATAATAAAAAGACTCCTAGTTTTAAAACCACTCCGCCTTACTAATAAACTCCTATCTGGGTTTATTACCCACTACTTTACAGCAATAATAATAATTAGCCACTATATAGAATCTATGCTCTTCTACGTTATAAAGTTATTACCCTCTATACTAGTAATTCTTAGTATACCCTAGCTTAAAAAGTATAACCTAAGGGCAGACTTCCCTGCCCTAGAGCTTAAGTTTAACTTTAATTACTATACCTATAACTGTCTCCTATAGTACATTCCTAACTATAACTAAGTAGCACTATACGGACGCATTGCACAGCTAACGCTTAGATACCGTTAGCTAATAGTAAAAGAGGTATCTAATACTAGTAAGCTAATATACGTAGTAAACTAAGTAAAGATTCTAGAAGACTAAACTACCGCCCTATCCCCTAAAAAATAAATACCGCTAGAATTATAAGTCCCCTATATATACTCGCTTAATTTAGGTTAGCTAATAAGACACCTAACCCTAAGTTATTTACTATATATATATACGACCGCATAAATAATAGCTAAGGGCGTTATAACTAAGACCGAAACCAGAGTAATTAAGACCTCCCCCCTGTAACGCCTAACCTTATACCCATCTCCCGCGCGTACCATATAAAGCCGCTGCCTTGTCTTCGCCCCCCTAGGCCGACTAAGCCGTATTAGCCTAGCTATAGCACCGGAGAACCAAACACGCCCTAATCTAGACAACATTAGATGCACTTATACCGTTAATTTTACCCAGTTTTATAAATAAAAAGACGTAAAGGTAATAAGGATCTATATAGTAGAGCTAGTAAAACTAGTTAAATAAAAAGAGCATTAATAGCTGTTTAAGAAGCTGCCTATAGGCCTAATAGAAGTACCAAACCTATTAAAAAGGTCTTTTTACTAGCTAGTGGAAGGCGACTATATAATAGACAAAGCCCGTAAAGCACTACCCCCTTATTTTTATAACTTCCTTAAAATAAACCTAAAAATAAAGTCTAAGTTTCCATGCTAAAAGATAGTTAATACTAATATTAAGAAATTTCTAAAAAGTAAACCAGGATTAACCTGTAAAGACATTTTATAATACTTACTAAAAGAGTTTCGCGAATATATTAAATACTTCCTCCCTAAGAACGTAGATAAGCTGCCCCCTTACTAACTATAGGACTATAAAATTAAGATTATACCTAGAAAGTAGGCCCCGTATTATAAAAATAGACCACTCTTACCTACTAAACTTAGTTATGTAAAGAAGTGGATTAATAAGATGCTAGATAAGGGTTTTATCCGTAAATTAACCTTATTAGCTACTGTACTACTTCTCCTTACTATAAAACCTAGCGGTAGTGTATAAATTTATTATAACTACTAAGGCCTAAATATAGTTACTATTAAGAATTGGTATCTATTGCCACTAGTCCGCGAAATACTTAACGCACTTTATAGTGCTAAGTACTTTACTAAGCTTAATATAATTACTATGTTTAACTAGATCCGGATCGCGGAAGGCTATAAATAGCTTATAGTATTTATTACCCAGTTTGGGCTCTATAAAATATTAGTTATACTATTTAGTCTTTATAACGCACCCGCTATATTTTAAAACTATATTAACTATATTCTATATAACGCCCTTAACAACTACTGCACTGCGTACCTTAATAATGTCCTTATCTTCTTAAAAATACGCGTTAAGTATATAAAATATATAAATAAAATCATCTAGAGACTTAGTAATGCTGGACTTTAGATTAATATTAATAAGTTTAAGTTTTATGCTACCAAAATAAAATACCTTAGCTTAATTATCTTAACTAACGGCATAACTATAGACCCTAAGAAGGTGCATGCCTTATAGGAATAGAAGGACCCAACGTTAATTAAAGAACTATAGCAATTTCTTAGCTTTGCGAACTTCTACTAATGATTTATTTAAGGCTACTTTAAGGTAGTTAAGCCTATAACTAGGCTACTAAAGAAGAGCACTAGCTAGTTATGGGGCCCTAACTAAACACAGGCGTTTTAGACCCTAAAAATAATATTTACTACAGCACCAGTCCTAGCGTATTACAACTATATAAAGAAGACTATAGTAAAGATAAACGCCTTAAACTAGGCTTTAGATGGAGTGCTCTATTAAGCTAATAAAAGTAATAAGCTTAAGCTAGTCGTGTTCTTCTCTGTTAAGTACTTAGCCCCTAAATATAACTATAAAATATACAATAAGGAGCTCCTAGTAATAGTTAAGGCACTAAAAAAATAGCGCCCTAAACTGTAAGGAACTAAGTAGCCGTTTAAAATTATTACGGACTATAAGAACCTCTAGACCTTTATAATAACAAAATAATTAAACTAGCGCTAAGTCCGCTAGGCTAAGTTCCTTTCCTAATTTAACTTTATTATTACCTATAGGCCTAGCACTAAAGCTACAATCCTAAACGCTCTTAGCCGCCTTTTAGATATTGTACCTACTAATGCTAATAACGAACGTCTATAACACTAAGACTATATTATCTTACTACCGAAGAAAGTTAACCCTACTATTCTAGAAGAGCTACTAAGCGAATCCTAAGACTAGAGTATTAAAGACTTTATCGTAGTAATAGACCTAGAGCTTAAGAAAAAAACCCTTAAGGAGCTTATTAAGAATGCCTATATAGAGAATAAACTCGCTAAGAATATATTGGCTGCGCTACACAAATAGGAAGACTATAAAGTATACCGTTAACCTAAGCAGATTAGGAAGCTGCTCCGCTATAATAAATCCGAATATTTAATTATTAACGGCGTAATCTACTATAGGAATTAAATATTTGTCCTTAATTTACCTAAACTTTAACTAGAAGTTGTATACTGTATATATAGTTTAGGCCCTATAGGTTACCTAGGTCGCGTTAAAACACTAGACCTCCTTAATTAAATATATTAGTAGCTAGGTATTTTATAGTTTACGGCTACCTTTATAAGAGACTGCGCTCTTTACTTCCGTATAAAAACCCTACACTTAGTACCACCCAGTTTCCTAAAACTACTAAAACTACTAGTCCGCTTGTAGACCGATATCTCTATTAACCACGTCGTTAACTTGCCTAAGTACCTTTGTAATAGCAAAACATATAGATATATCTTTATCGTTGTTAACCGCCTAATAAAGATAAAATACTTTATTTCTGTTACTAGCCTAGATACTAAGGAGCTTATTAAAGCATTTATCTATACTATCTATAAGTTATACGGCGCTCTAAATACTATTATCTCTAATAGAGGCTCTTTATTTATTTCTAACTTCTAGCGTCGCCCTAACTAGCGCCTAAAGGTAACCCTAAGCCCTAGCTCCGTATAGTACCCTAAAATAGATAGTTAAACTAAGATTATTAATGCAGTAATAAATAAGTACCTACGCGCCTTTATAAGCTTCACCTAAGACGACTAGGTAGATTGGCTCCCCCTTACTAAGTTTGCTATAAATAACTAGGTTAATAAGACCACGGGAATCTTACCGTTCTTTGCCAATTATAGCTATAACCTATATCTAGGCATTAAACCAGTAGGCCCCTAGCCATTAGCCCTGTCTATATATGCAAAGAAGGAGTACCTATAAGCTAATACTATTGCTAACTGCTTTAAGCGCATCTTAACCTAGCTTAAAGCCCTAGCTTATATCTCCTAGCGACGCTATAAAGATAACACTAATATAAAACGAGATAAAGGTATAATATTTAAAAAGGATAATATAGTTATAGTTAGCCTTAAAAATATAAAGACTAACTGGCCTAAGAGGAAGTGGAATAATAATTAGGACGGATCCTAGCCCGTCCTAGCTGCCTATAGAGAAGTAGTTATAGTTAACCTCCTAAACTATATCCGTGTTAATAAGTCTTTCTATACTTTAAAAGTCCGCCTCTAGTTTCCTAAAGAGATCTTTAATTAAGTATATATTAATAAAGAGGAACGCTATAATATTATAGGTAGGATAGCTAAAAGGGATAATAATAGCAATATTACGGACAAGTGGGAATTTAAAAAGATTCTTAATATATATAATAAATAAATAGACAAGCATGGCTTAATATATTATATTAAGTGGAAGTATTATAATAAGGAAACCTAGGAACCTAAGAAATCCCTAAAAGGGTGCGAGCGCGTACTACTAAAGTTTTATAAATAATACCCTAAGAAGCTAGGACCCCTAGACTAGGCATAAGATAAGGGAGAGTTATACTAAAACTATAGCTAACTATAAAGATAATTTGTGGTGGTTAAGATCTTATAGAACTTTAACCGCCGGTTAAAGTTATCTAATTAGTTAGTTTTTCTGCTAAGAAGCGCTATATAGTGGCGGTGTGGAGTTCTACTAACTTTATTCGTTAAACTAACCAATTAGGATTTTCTATACCCGGTATAGAAAATTGCTATTGGCTTATTTAAGAGCGGTAAGTAAAAGTAATATCTTTATAGTAGGAACAAGTTATTCAGTTTAGGAACTAAACCTTTTAGGGAGGGGAGTACTGTTACGGCACTAACCTAACGTATACTATTTTATACTGTCTTATACTATCTTATACTATTTCCTACTATTAGCTGGCCTACCACTAGCGCCTTAGCGGCTGGCCCTACTATTTATATGCAATACCCCTATTTACCTTCTTCTCCTTTTTATACTATAACGTAGTTATTTAATCTACTTTATTGCAGCACCGTGATATTGTATTCTAGCTTATACCTACTTCCGTAACATTAAAGTTCTACTATTTTCTACTAGTGCCGTAATAAGTATAGCGACGTTAAGCGTTATCTATATAGGTATATAGTCTATAGTAATTGCCTATATATCTTCTAGTCTATAGAACTTTAGTTAGTTTATAAGTATTTCTTAAATAAATATAAGGTTAATTATACTCCCTTAAATTCCTCTTTTCTAAGTAGGTTTACTTATTAAAGTAGTTAAAGCAAGGCCCTATATTTTAAGCTCGTTTAATAAGTAGGTTATCTATACTTTAACTATAGCCTACTAACCTCCTTATAATATATAGTGTGCGTTAAAGTCCCCTAAGACTATTACCTTGCCTTCTACTATATTAATAGCCTATTAAAGTAGACCCTATATAGCAATTTAGGGTTTATTATCCTTTAGGTTATAAATATTAATTATATTAAATTAGCCCCTATTAGTGGCTACTTATAGTTTATTTATATTAGGGCTAATATTATAGTAGCTCTATACCTATATATTAATATATTAACTAACTAGAAAGTATATGCAGATAGCTAGGTTTAGTTTATATAGGAGGTAGTATCCTTTTAGTTAGTATATTTTACATATTTACTTATTATATACCGGTTCCTATAGAGCTATTATAATACTCTTTTAAGTTTAGGCTCTTAAATAGGGGGCGTGTTACTCTATAATTTAAGTACCCGTAGTTATATTATACTATTATTAGTCTTTTTACAGTATTAATTGGTTTAGTAACTTATAAATATTATCTATTTACCTCTAAGGCGTCTTATCTAGTACTATTATAATTAGGATTCTTTACTAAGATAAGTCTCTAGCGGCGCTAGTACTGCCTTATAGACGTTTTACACTCTACTTTACTACTAATTAGGTAAAAAGTACCCCCATTAGGGTAAGTACCCTAAATCTCTTTCTCTATACTACTATCCAGCTGCTATTACTTATTATACTTAACTCCTTCTCCTTATATACGTTTTCCTATAGCGTAGCTATAAGCTAGTATAATTAGGCTTATCTTATCCTAGTAGATTTTAGGTATACCTAGAAGGCCTTATATACTATCTTCTACTATACTTTCTATTCTTTACTATAGTTTACATATTTAGCTCCCTTATCCTTAGGGCGGTCCTTTATCCTATATATATTAGCGTACTATTTACACTTTTCCTATCTCCTATATACGCTCTAGATATAGCCCTACTATTAATATCTAAAGTATTAGCGGACTTATACTACGTAGTAGTATAGCCGGGCTTTATACCAGAGGCTATTTATAACTATTTCTTTATAGGCTACTACCGCCTATATCTCCTAAGTTAGCAGATTAATTATTAGGGTACTATATATTTTAACCCTTTAGAACCCTAGTAATACCTCTATAGAGGTAGCGGTAAAAAGTTCCTAGCCCCCCCTCTTTCGCGCTAGCCTTCAGTGGCTTAGTGTGGCGTATATTAGGCCTAGTTTAGACTTTATTAAGGCTTAGCGTATATAGTGGGGTTGCTACGTATACAGCTCTCTTCTTAATACTATACTCTAGAGGCTTCTAAAATATATTAAATTCTTATTATATCTTACTATTCGTAATAGGCAATTTATATAATATTTATATAAGGGCTTAGGCCCTTACTATAAAGATTTACAGCAGCATAAATGCCGATATTTAAGCCGCTACTAGTATAAGCGTCTCCCGTCTAACTATTTATACATCTGCTAAGATTTAAGAAGTTATTAAGAAGGTTTATTATAACTATTATAGTAGAGAAAAAAGCACTAAATAACTTGCTCTTAACACTAATATTAGCGCCAAATTAGTATAGCAAATCCTTAAGTTGGTGAACTTCTGTAAGACTAAGCCTACTTATAAGCCTGGCCTTATAGCGCAAATAAAGAAAGATAGGCTTAAGTTCTATATTCGCTATAAGGACTAGACTTTAGAGGATTAGATAAACGTTATTTAGAGTAATAAAACTTCCGTTATTCTTAGTTATCGCCTTAAAGGTTATTGCGTATAGAGGCAACCAGAAGAACGCTTTCTTAAGTCTATAATAAGGCCTCGTTAAAAGGGCTATTAAGAGTTTATATTCTAGGGCAGCTCTTTATATTATAGAAAGGGCCCCTGCTATATTTAGACCCCTAAAACGAAATATTAGCGAGCTATAGTAATAGAAGATCTTATTAAAATTAATGCTAAACTTAAGCCTATTGCTAAGGCTAAATAGGAGATTAATACCGCGATAAGAAGAACAGGACTTTGTAATCTTAGAGGCAAGAAGCCTATATAGAAATGGGATAAAAAGCAGGGTAAGCTTATAAGAGGTAATGGCAAAGGAGTTAACTGGTATCGCTATGCTACCTATATCCTTAAGCCTAAGATTATTCCGTTTACTCTAGCGTATAAAAAGGATCGTTTAAATATAATAATTTAAGAAGACAAAGCTCCCTCTTACGTTGCCCTATATTACGATCTTTTGCTAAGCGCTGCGGAAGTTTAACGCATTTTTTAGTGTAGTAATTCGCCTAATATAAATATGATAGAGCCAGCGTAGCTATACCTTAAGAGAGTTGCCACTAAACACGGCGCCCTTACCCACTAAAAGCCTACTAAGAAAGCCTAGTATAAAGCTTAGAAAGAGTTAGAATAGTGGCGAATTTAGTAGTAGATTAAGAGGGTCCCTTACTATATAGAGGAGATAATAAGACTTAATGGAGGCAACGAGTATCGCGAAGGCGTATTAGATAAGCTACGCCGCGCAGGGCCTCTAGAACACTATATTCCGCAGTATAATTAGGAGGATATATCTGATATTAATAAGGGCAAGGAGGATGATAATAAGCTATAGCTAAAGCTAAAGAAGCCACAGAAGAAGCGTACTCCTCTAAGTAAGGTAGTAGTAGTTAAGAGTGCTACTAGAGCTACTCTTGCTACTGTTTTTGCTATATAAGATACTTATAAACTATCTTAGGAACATAGCCAAGATCTACCTCTAGCGCCTCTATAATAGCCTTTAGAACAGCCTTTAGAACTACAGCGAAATTCTTAACGCCGCCTATTAATAGAACTACTTAATAAAACGTTTATTGGGCCTAAACAGCCGTATAAGTAGGTGTAGGTGCAGGAGCTAAAGGGACAAGGTGGAAGGCGGAAGAAGTAATATTATATATTATATATATCTACTTAAGTGTTAATTATAATATTATCTACGTTTTCTCCTAGAGACGCCCTAAACCTCTAAACCTTCTTCTAAATTAGGACGCTAAGCTTACTTATATAGCGTTTTAGGTGGCGTTTTAGTGGCATAAAAGGGGCTAGAAACTTTTTACCTATACCTTTATATATTTATACGTACTTTATAAAGTAATATAACTTTAAATATTATAATTTCTAGGACTAGTTTTTTAGCGGCCTCTTATAAGGGGATCTTGTAGACAGGGGGCTATAAGGACACGATTGTAGAATAGGATAGATTAGTAAGAGAGACGAATCCTTAAGGAGGTAAGGCCTCTAGGATCGTGGAGACTATATACTATAGGTATATGCCTTTAGCACATAACTGGCGACTATCTAAGGGGCGTCCGGGGGTTATCCTAAGGGCAACCTAAGGTGACCGCAATAATATCCCTTATATTGCCCTCCCCCCTTCTTATAATTAGCCCCTAATCGCTATTACCTTATAGTAAGGAGATTATAAGGGCTTGTCCCGGAAGGGGTTCGGAGAGATATTAGAGAAGTGTTAGTATGCCACTATATATTATCTATCTATCTAACCCCTACTTTAAACTTCTAAAAAACCTTAATAAGGAAAAAATATAACTAGAGAAAAGATATAAGGATTATTAAAACCCTACTAAAAGCCTACTAGAAGCCTACTGGTAACTACTTAGGCTAACTTAAGGATTTTTATATAACTTTATATCTAAGCCTTTATACTAGTCTATAATTAATTATAAGTATTATAGGTAATTTAGTATTCCTAATATAGTTCTATAAAACTATTTAGTATATAGCTTAATATATAGGGCCTTAGCTTACCGTCATTTTTTAACTATTAAAATGTAATCTGTAATTGTTTTATATAATCCTTTACGTCACTAACGCATTATTCCCGCATTTGCCCTTAGGCTATTAGATATGGTTAAGGTATTAATTAGTTAATTAAGGAGACTTATCTCCTAAGATTTGGTATATATACTTTTAAATTTAGTAGTCCTGTACTATATATTTAGCGTAGCTCTACTACCTAGTAAATAGGGACATTTTGTAATAGTAATTATAGCTATTATACAATTGTCAAGAACGTCTATAACGTTATTCTTTAATACTATAGTATCGTTTTAGGTCTAATTTAACCCATATACGTCTTTAATTTAACGTCTTAATTACCTTCCCCTAGCTATATAGTCAGTTTTTATAAGAAAGTAATAGTTAAATAACTTATACGCGTATTTCCTTTCTTCTAAATAGCGCTATTATAACGGAGTTATATTAGTAAGGTTGCGGCTATTTACTAGAAGGGTATTAGACGGTAAAGTATAAAGACACTTTACTTATTAAACTTAATCCTTTTCCTTAATACCTTACTTCCCATCATTAACCTTCGTCTAATTTAGACGTATCTTTAATATATTATTAAGATTTTCTTCTTTTTTATTATCAATTTAATATGCCTCTTTATTCTCCTACTAACTACTTTTTTAAGCAAATTCTATAGTATATCCTGGCCCTACCTTTATATATAGAACCCTAACCTCCGCTAACCCGTAACTAGTGCTAGTCCTACCTAAATAATTTTGCCTATACATCTTTAAAAGACCAGAAATCTAATAATAGGATTCTAGAGGCTTATAATAAGACGTACTGCGTTAAATCTAATACCTTTAGTCCTTATAATCAATATATGTATACTAAGAGCGGTAGTTACGTTAAGGTAAGCTTTCCTATCCTTAATAGATTTCTATTGCTAATTTTAAGCTTTAATAGCCTAGGCCTAAGTGGCGACGATCCTTTAATGTCCTTAACTACTATATTGCCCGGGCTTTATCTTATTCCAGCGCCAATACTAAACGTCTTAGTTAAATTTAAGACTATACTATAGCCATTTATACCGCCTATAATTCCTAGTAAGCTAGCTAGTAACGCCTAATATAAGAGTAATGTTAGTATATTAAGGATAGGGTACGGGATAGGGGTAATAAAAAGAAGGTTGCCGTCTACTATAGAAAGGACTTT
>Ga0307515_10016904_pt1 | contig 13334 bp, 10 predicted proteins | sample 17_EM_MG_FD_194513 | JGI IMG/M metagenome (GOLD analysis project Ga0307515, IMG submission 194513) | Populus trichocarpa ectomycorrhiza microbial communities from riparian zone in the Pacific Northwest, United States - 17_EM | ecosystem: Host-associated > Plants > Roots > Unclassified | place...
TCAAAACAAAGTTTTAATTAAGCCCAAACATGAAAGAAAATAATAAAAATAGCTAATTTGTCATTAAATATCACTAGCTTTTCTTTCCTTGCGTAGCTAGGATGAATGAGGAATCCTTATAAGAAAAGGATTTTAAAACATTAAGGAATCCTTGCCACACTTGGAGATTATACTGCAGCTCATTAAAGATCCTAGTGGAACTAGAAAATTCCCAAAACCAGCTGCCACATCCTTTTAGGAAAAGAATCCTAGCCAAATAGGAAGTCCACAAGTCAAAAGAAAATAAATAACAAAATTCGTACAGCCTCTGTTGACCTGTGTTTCGATGCCTTCCCGAACTCTGATTGACCTGAAATTTTATACCTAGGTATGAAAACATGTTAGGAGACTGCACGTAAAAGTTCAGATCGATCCAACGGTCAGACTGAGAATTATGACTGTTGCCGTAAAACTGGATAGTTGCACATTTTACGTCAAAATCCGAATTTGACCTTTCCTGGATCGTATCAAGGTTTGTGAAGGATTTTAGTACCATTGTTATACCTTTAACTGAAATTGCAAAAAACTCTGTTGGCTTTAAATGGAATGATGAACAAGATAAGGCTTTTAATTTGTTGAAAGATAAACTTTGGTCGGCGCCTGTGTTAGCTTTGCCATACTTTACGAGAGCTTTTGAAGTTGAATGCGATGCATCAGGTATTGGTATAGGAGTTGTTTTAGTGCAGGATAGGAGGCCCATTGCGTATTTCAGCGAAAAACATAATGGGGTAGCCTTGAATTACCCTACATATGACAACGAGCTCTATGCCTTTGGTAAGGACTTTAGAGATGTGGCAACATTACCTGTGGCCCAAGGAGTTTGTGATACATTCTGATCATGAATCATTCAAGCACTTGAAAGGGCAAGGATGTGATCAAGTATAAGCAAGGAAAAGAAAACATTGTGGCTGATGCACTTTCGCGTAGGTATGTTCTTTTATCTACTTTGGATGCTAGATTCCTAGGATTTGAACACATAAAAGAATTGTACAAGGATGATAGTGATTTTGCTAATGTTTACAATGCTTGTGAAACTTTGGCTTTTGGGAAGTTCTATAGACTTGATGGATATTTGTTTAAAGAGAGTTGTTTGTGTGTTCCATAAAGTTCTATAGGTGAATTGCTTGTACGTGAAGCACATGGGGGCAAGTTGATGGGGGCATTTTGGTGTTGTTAAGACTTTAGATGTGTTGCATGAATATTTGTATTGTCCTAAAATGAAAAAAATGATGCGCAGCGTATATGTGATAAATGCATAACTTGTAGGAAAGCAAAGTCTAGGACTCAACCACATGGCTTGTATACCCCTTTGTTTATACCAAAGGAACCTAGGTCAAAACAGGGTAGGGATTGAATCTTTGTAGTTATTGATAGGTTTTAAAAAATGGCACACTTCATTCCATGTCATAAAATTGATGATGCAACTAACATTGGTGATTTTGTTCTTTAGGGAGATAGTACGGCTTCAAGGAGTTCCTAAGAGCATTGTTTCTAATAGAGATGTTAAATTCCTTAGCTATTTTTGGAAGTTGATATAGGTGATGATTCGAGGTCAAATCCTTTTGAAGAGAAAGGGGATGATGAGGATTAGCCCAACACCAAACACAATCATGCCAACGACCAATTAGAGGTGCCAATTGGGCTTATTATAAGAAGCTTAAAGAAGCATTGAATGAGCTTGTTCAAAACATATGGAGCAAGATGGACCTAGAGGAGCTTGAGGCATCTAAGGAGCATGAAGGACAACCTCTAATTCATCTAATTTAGGTCCAAGAAGAGCCTAATTTGTGTGGAACAAGGGGTTGATGTGTCCGGCCCCATACCAGCCTTGTTAGGATTGTTTTTTCTAATGCTACAATGATAGAAAGTCAGCAATTTATTCTCCTAATTAAGTAAGGAAGTTGACCAAATTTTATTCCTAAAGAGGGGAGGATTATTTAATGTTTTTCCTAACGTATGAAGGAAATTCATTAGATCAGCAACAAAGAAAGAAATTTGTTTTCTTATTTGTCCAAGTTAAATCAGGAAAATTAAGGACCTAAAAAAGGGCGGCAACACAAATTTTTAAAATCAGATTTCTCCTAGTTTATTTGTAACTTCTTAAGGGTGACAAATCTGATACTAGCATATTTAGGATAATAATTTTCAGATTTTTATTATTTTTTTCTTAGTCTTTGGGTTCTTATTACTTATTTGGATCAATTGTAAATGGGCCTCATATAATTCCACATAAGGGGGGTCCATTATGGTTTATTTCAGTTTGGAATCAGTATAAATAAGGGTATAACCAGACATGTAAGGTTACAAAACTTTCAGATCAATAAACTTCTTTTGCCGCACTTGTTGTAAATTGGTTCTTTAAAGAACTGAAAATGACTTATCGAAGAACAACTGACTTCGTGGTGACATTCTTACACTTCTCGTTCTCGAATCAATATTCGTTGGGTGGGTGTTTTCGTTCCCAATAGTGCTGGTGCCTGGGTACAAGTTATCTTTATGTCACACTCCTATCAAACCTGATTTACTTTGCTTTTTGAGAATTTGTGTCTTTGCATGTGGGTTGCGTGAGCATATGATCACGAGGTTCGCATCACATGTTCTCATTGTGTCACACTCCTATCAGACTTATTTTGGCTTTCCAATATCAAATCTTAATCTTGATTGTGGGTTGCGTGACTACAATGTTCGTATCAATGATTTCCGTTTGTATCCTCCATCAGCTACTTCTAATTGGCTGATGTTTCCCAAGCATAATAACTTGACAACCTCCAAAGTTGTGTTCTTAAATTTATGCTTGAGGTAGATCTTATGGCTATTATTTGGAAAATATAGGATCTTTCATACTCCTCGAATGCAGGTGTCATATCAACATTCCTAAAAGTAAAACACTTGTAATTGAGATCTTAAAAATTCAGTAGGGCTTTTACAACCACTGCTTGTACTAGAAATCTGATTAGCTATGCAATTCTCCACTATTGCCTCTCAAAGATGGTATTGTCGACGTACCCTGATACGATCCGGGCAACAAAAAAACAATCAGATTCAGATTCTGACGTAAAATGCGCATATGTCCAGTTTCCCGGCAATAGTCATAATTCTCAATCCGACAGTTCGATCGGGCTGAAATGTTACGTGGATTCTCCTAACATGTTGTCCTACCTTGGGTTAACATTTCAAGCCAATCAGAGTTCGGGAAGGCATCACTATACTAGTCAATAGAGGCTATATGAATTTTGTTATTTACTTCCTTTTGACTTGTGAACTTCCTATTTGGCTAGGATTCTTTTCCTACAAGGATGTGACAGTTGGTTTTGAGAATTTTTTTAGTCTTACAAGGATATTTAATGGGCAATAACATAGTTTCTATGTGTGGTATGGACTCCATATTAATGTGGAGGAATCCTTATGGTGTATGAAAAAAATTATTTTATCCTTATTATAGTAGGAAACTATCATTAAATAAGTTTCCAAGTGCTAAGAAACTAGAGAGGAGGCAATTTCAGATTTGATTCTCCTAGCTTATATGAAACTTCTAAAGAGCAACAAATCTGATCCTATCATATTTAGGATATTAAATTCAAATTTATTATTGTTATTATTAGTTTCTTCTTAGTTAAGAGTTTATTTATATTATTTGGGTTTAATTGTAAGTGGGCATCATATAATTCCACATAAGATGTCCATTAGGGTTTGTTTCAGTCTAGAGTCGGTATAAATAAAGGCATAACCAGACATGTAAGGTTAGACAATTTAAATAAATAAAACTTCTTGTTTGTCGCACTAGTTGTTATGTTAGTGGGATAATCTCCCTTCCCTAGTTCTCTAAAAAACTGAAAAAAAAACTTATCGAAGAACAACTGACTTCGTGACGTCATTCTTATACTTCTCGTTCCCGAATCAACATTCGTTGGGTGGGGGGTTTCCATTTCTAATAGTGCTGGTGCCTTAGGTACAAGTTATCTTTGTGGCACACTCCTATCAAACCTGATTTACTTGGCTTTCTGAGAATTTGTGTCTTTACATATGGGTTGCTTGACCGAGTGATCAAGAGGTTCACATTATACCCCATAATAGGTAGAATTTCTCTAGGTCATTTACCATGTGATTTATCTTCGTAATGTGGGGCAATCCACTAGCATCGATTCATGGACAATTTCCCTTAGCCACTTGTGCTAGCTTAGATTCTTGCCTGAATTCTGGAAAAGATGGATACTTTACAGAAGTTATGATTTCAGTTCAGAATCCTGTAATACAAGATTAGCATGGTCAGACTTGCCTTGATACAAATTACAGGTAGCACCTACAACCTAAGGACATGTTTTATTCATTAACTGATCATGGGTAGGTTTTCTACCTATCCTAAAAAGGATTTCAGATCTGCCCAATGATGGTCTTCGTAAAGATAGTATGGGGGTATTGCGAGAAATGATTAAAGCACTTATACCCACCATTGCCAAGCAGACACTCATATATGAGTTTGGTGTTTCACGCATTTAAATCCTGACTGATAGTAATATGGCAGATCGCTAATCCCTCACCTAACTTGGAAGTTTGTGTGTGCCTCTAAAAATTAAAGCAAGTGATGTATGAGGCATTGGTCTATATCCAATATACAAATGCATGTGGTATATGTATAAGAGAATGCATGTTGGTAATAAAAATGATCGATAAAAACAATAAATTTTTAAAGTGTAAAGAGAATAAAAATGTACAAGATAAAAAAAAATAAACACAACATTAGACAAACAAATAAAGGTTAGTCTACAAAAAGTTCCCTAGTGCAGTCACCATTATGTCGTATATGTGTGGCGTCGCGACTATTATCCTCTTATAATAAGATTATCAGGAATGATATAAGTGGAAATGACAAGGAATTCTTGTCTTTTATTAGTAAAACTAAGGGTAAGCGAGTCGCCACCTAGTGTTATTGTGACTAGAAAACCTAATGGTTTGTGGGAATCTTGGTAAGGGTATTGGTTGTGTAATGGGAAGATGTGTCACCCAGTCCACCATATCCATAATAAGTTGCTTTGTTTTTTGTTCTAAGTAGTGTTTTTATTTGTTAGTCTACCTACGGATCGAGAAAAATATTCCTCAATAAGGAGATCCTTATCTCATTAGGTTAATACCTATTTGTACTAAAAATTAAGAAAAGTTTGTCTAAAGTTTAAGAAAAGTCTTTCTCAGTAAAGAAATTCTTATCTCACCATGTTAAAACCTAAACATTCTAAAAACCCCCTAAAGAACAGTTTTTTTTTTATTTGAAAATTTGGCAAAATCATTAACTATTTTTTTTTTGTATAAAATATGCATGCATAATCACAAACTTGTTGTAATACATATTAACTATTTTTTCATATTTTTTAATGAATGATGAAAATGCAATTTTTGTTTTTTGTATGAAATATGTATGAAAATTTTAGAATTTGGTTGTATGCACACAAAAAAAAAAATATATATATATATATATATATATATATATATATATATATATATATATATATAAATGATGAAATTTAATATAACTTTTTGGGATTTGTTTTTAAAATTTTTGTGAAAAGCGGATATTTTAAACACCGGATCAATATCTTAAAGTATAAGTTTACATCCTTGATATTAGATGAAATGATTGGAAAAATATGCAAGGGAACCATAAATAATTTTAAAATAGTCCTTGAATTGTTTTTAGAATTTTTGGAATTTTTTTGGCATGTTTAACAATTTTGTTTTCCTTTAAATGCAACTGCCAAAATTGGCTTAGGGCATATTTGTCAATCATGCCCTTAAGCCAAAGAAAACTTTTATCAAAATACTTGCCAAAAAAACAATACTAACTTAATTAACTCGAAGCTAAACAGGTCGGGTGAACAAGTTGGTCCTTGATTTCACTAATTTCAATCCCTGAAGTCTCGCATGTGTACAAGGTGGTCCTTGATTCAAAATTTCTTCAATTTGGCCTTTAATTGACCCCCAAACTTTGATTTTATTGCAATTTTATCCCTGATTTCACCCAAATAAGTTTGGAAAAATTAAATCTTGATGTGAACCTCATGATCACGGTGTTATGCAAAGACACCAAATTCCCGGAAAGCCAAGTAAATCAAGTATGATAAGAGTCTGACACAAAGATAATTTGTACCTAGGTACTAGGACTATTGAAAATGGAAACCTGGGCCCAATGAATATTAATTCGTGAATGAGAAGCAAAGTTATTAAACCCAGCCCGGGGGTTGACCCAGCCAAAGAGCCGGGCCCCGGGTTTATGGGTTGACCCGGGTTAACCCGGGTCAACCCATAAAACCCGGATTATTTAAAGGTCAGGTTAGGTTAAAGATAAGAAATGGAAAATGGGAGGCAGTGAAATGGGATGAATGTGGCAATCATGTTGTTGGTTGTTTTGTGCAGAGAAAGGGCTCATCTCATCACCATCTCCTCACAAAGTTTATTTACCCTCTCTGACTTCATCACAAGCAACCAAGTTGTCTCTCTTTTTTGAACCATCAGTTTTGTGCAGGGATGAACACGACTTGTTGGAAGCCCAGAAGCACAGTCCTTGCTCCTGTTGCCTCTCTCTCTCCCCTAAAATTGTGAGTTTGGTCCGCCCCCCACTCGACGACCAAGACCTGCTAACGAAGAGGAAACGGGTGAGCAAAGAGCTTCGTTTGCTTCTTCAAATCAGAGTCATCAAAAGGAAAAACAAAATAGCTGACCAGCTCCTCGATTAGATGGCACTGGATAATGAAACGGATCGTACCCTCTTGGATAATTTATATAATCACTTATATGATTTGTCTGAGGAGCAGGGGAGGATTCCTTCAAACATCTAATCTATTCTTTTTTGCCTTCCCTGAGGCTCACGTTCCAATTACATTCCTCCTACCAGCCATTTCTTAGCCATTTTTAGTTATCTTGCTTGGAAGTTTTCTTACATCCCCAGTTACAGTCATCAATAGTCAGGGCTAGAAGGAAGAAATGGGAACCCAACGCCAACCCTCAAGATCTCCAAACCCAGATCTGCAATCATCTCAAGCAGACCCAACTCCAAAACGCCGGGTCTCGTCCGGGTTTGTCCGGGTCGCCCGGGTCATGGGTTGACCCGCCTGGTCGACCGGGTTTTGCCGGGTCATTGCATCAACCGGTCTTTTGACAAACCCAAACCGATCTAGCCACTGGGTCGGCCGGGTCCCGGGTCGACCAGCCGGGCTAGTCCGGGTTTAATAACTCTGATGAGAAGTATAAAGATGATGCCATGAAGTCAATTGTTCTTCGATAAGTTGTTTTAGCTCTTCAGAGAACTAAGGAAGGGAGAATATCTCACCACTCATACACAAAGTTGTGGCAAAACATGTTTATTAATTTGATAAATTCATAGCCCAACTTATCTGGTTATGACTTTATTTATACTGACTCTAGACTGAAATAAACCCTAATGGACCCTAATACGATCCAGGCAAGGTCAAATTCAGATTTTGATGTAAAATGTACGTAAAATGTGCAACTATCCAGTTTTACAGCAACAATCATAATTCTTAATCTGACCGTTGGATCGGACTGATATTTTATGTGGAGTCTCCAGACATGTTTTCCTACCTTGGCTTAAAATTTCAGTTTAATCGGATTTCAGGAAGGCCTCGCAATACGGGTCAACAGATGCTGTATGAATTTTGTTATTTACTTCCTTTTGACTTGTGGACTTCCTATTTGGTTAGGATTCTTTTCCTAAAAGGATGTGGCAGATTATTTTGGAAATCTCCTAATATCTTTAATGGGTTGCAACATAGTTTCCATGTGTGGCAAGAATTCATAAATGTTTCAGAATCCTTTTTTTATAAGGATTCCTTATTCATCCTACTTACAACAAGAAAAGAAGATTTCAGAATTAATTCTACCTTCATAATTGATTCTCCAAGCTTATATGGGGTTTCTAAAGGGCAATAAATCTGATCCTATCATATTTAGGATATTAAATTCGGATTTATTATTGTTGTTATTATTTTCTTCTTGGTTTAGGGTTTATTTATATTATTTGGGTTTAATTGTAAGTGCGCATCATATAAGTTCACATAAAGGGTCCATTATGGTTTATTTTAGTTTGGAGTCATTATAAATAAGGGTATAACCAGACATGTAATGGGAGAATTCAGATTAATAAAACTTCTTATTTGCCACACTTTGTGTGTGTGTGCTGGTGAGATAATCCCCCTTCCATGGTTCTCTAAAGAACTGAAAAATGACTTATCGAAGAACAACTGTCTTCGTGGCGTCATTCTTATACTTCTCGTTTGCGAATCAATATTTGTTGTGTGGGGGTTTTCGTTTTCAATAGTGCCGGTGCCTAGGTACAAGTTATCTTTGTGTCATACTCCTATCAAACATGATTTACTTGGCTTTCCAGGAATTTGTATCTTTATGTGGGATTTATATGAGGTCCACTTACAATTGACCCAAATAAGTAATAATAAATCAAAGACTAAGAAGAAGATATTAAAAATTATAAAAACCTAAAATTAATATCGTAAATATACTAGAATCAGATTTGCCACCTCTAAAAAGTCTCAAATAGACTACAAAATCTGATCTAAATGCGAAATTAATTCTGAAGTCTTCTAGCCTTGTTGTGCTTAGTTTTCCTTATTTTGCATGGACAATTAATAATGAAAATCTCTCTCTTTTATACTTGTGAATTTAGTTTCCTTCCTAGATTAGGAGTGTCATAACCCATTTTTTGGTTATTCCTCAAATTCACTTTTTCTCTTCCAAAAAATCAACAAAAAACATTCGAACTAAAAACAAAAAAATCCAAAAAAAATAATAACAGTGAGAAGAGGATGTCAAAGCGCCCAGAAAATGGCTAGAAGTTGGTTGAGGAGGCTTAAAAATTCAAATATTAAAATTTGACAGTATATTTTACAGATGAAGAGCCCTGTTGACAAAGAAAAATTCAATTTAAGGAAAAAAGTCCAAAATCAGATGTTTATGGACTCAATTAAATTTTATTGGAGGTTTAATTGAGTTTATATATGGTTTGATTACAAGAAAAATTGATTTTTAAGTCAATTTAGGCTTTAATTGGAAGAAATTAAAGTTCTGGGGTCAAAGTACAATTTTTGAGAGTTGATTTGGTCAAATCAGGGGCTTAATTGCATAGATATTGAAGTTTGGTGGCCAATTAGGGACTTGATTGAAGAAATCTAAAACCAAGGACCAAATTGGAAAAGGCGCGTAAATAAAGGGAGTGAAATTGACCAAATCAGAGGTCAAATTGATCAATTAAGGGTCAAATTGCATAAATCCAAAACTAAGGACCAAAGGGCAAATGCGCCGAAATCTGGGGTTTAAATTGAAGTTCTTCATGGGTAAAATTGAACAAAATTAAAAGTTTGAAGCCAATCAGGGGCGTAGATAGAAATAAATCACAAATTGAAGGACTAAATTGTAAGATACTATTCATCTTCTTCTCCAGCGAGGTTGGTTGGGTGGCCACCTTCCCAAGACATTTGGTGTCTCGTTTCTTCATCAAATTGGATGAAACGTACACACAAACAAACCTGTGATACCTGACTACACGTTAGTGTAAGTCGTTCGGGCTGATCGAGGCTGCAGAGGCGGTGGCACCGCCCCAAAGTGGCCAACCCGACCATCCATTTTTCCTGCAAAACTGACAGTTCATCATTGCTACTTTGAGCCAATGGTTGGGATGCTTTTGGGTCGAACCAAGGGCTGTGATTTTGCACCAGAAGAGACAAAGTGTCCCTCTTCCACAACCTATAAATAGATTTTATCTTCATGCTCAGGGGGTGGAGAAATTTCGATCCAAAGACAGCCAAAAAACCAGCCTCCCTAACCCAGTTTCTGCTGCAAGCAGAACCTCTCTGTTTCTCTCTCCACCGCGGCCTACTGCCACAACCACCACCACCACCGGTCTGTCCACCTCCATATCCACCAGCCCAGATCTTCATAGGAGGCGGATCAGCCACCGCGACTGTCACCATCGTCAGCCTCTATAGATTTCTTCTCCTTTCTTCCTCTTCTTGCCGCAACCACCGTTTGCCACTGCAGCAACACCACTGTCACCACCAGCCACTGTCAGCTCAGCTACCAGAGCGCCTTCATTCCAGGTAATTCTCATCCTTTCGTCTTTGTTGTCCCATTTCATTCCCTTGCATAAAGAATGTGCACTGTGCACGTTTCTGCAATGCAAGGCAAAATAATTACCCGGTTACTGTGCATGAGCACAGTAATCGGATAATTACATTTGGCTGGTTACTGTTCCATGCACAGTAACCAGTCCGGGTTGGATCATCAGCCCAGTCCACGCGGCTGGGCTGAGTCCAACCCAATATAAGGTAGTTTGTGTTTTATTCGGGTCGGTCCCAACCCAATTTTGTTTTGGGTCCGGCCCATTCAAAAATTTACAAAAAAAATACATTTTCAAAAACATCCATGATTTTCTTGCATATTTTTCTATCCATTTTAATTAATATCGGTTCATTTTTATATATACCGTAAAACACAAATGCGGTATTAAAATACCCGGTTTTTGTTAAAACTTAAAAAAAATTGTTTTTTTTGTGTTTTCATGCATAAGGCCAAGTCTCTCAAAGAAAAAATCACATCATATTTTCATACAACAAAAATTCAAAAAATATGTATTAGCATGCATCTTGGCTTTAATAACCAATTTAAAAAAGTCATGAGAACTAGGCCAATATTTCAAAAAACACCAAAAAAAAATATTTTTTGTTTTCTTTTAATATCCGGGATTATGAATTTATATGTAAAACGTACTCCCGATATTAAAAAGGTAGTTTTCTTATTTGACGTTAGCACAGTTAGGTTTTTACCCGATAAGATAAAGACCTCCTTACCCAGGAAGACTTTTCTTAAGCCATAGACAGACCAAAAATTAGAGAACACGACAGAACCTTAGTTTTTATCAGACAATAAAAAAATATAGCTTACCTTAGGTAAGGCGTATTTGGGGTGTTAATACATTTCCTTTACGCAACCAGTCTCCGTACCCGATCTCTGAGACTAGTTAGGGTTCCTAGTGACCAAAATATTAGGTGGTGACTCCCATTCCATTTTTTTCTACTGATAAAAGACAAGAATTCCTTGTCTCCCCACATTTACCGGATATATATATATCCATACATGAGGGTGGACGATCGCCGCGATGCCGCACAAGTGTGACAAGGAGAATCATTAATTATTCCTTCTTAGCTTAGGAAATCAGATCTATCAACCTATAGAGCTTGGGATGCCTATGGAGCATGAAGGACAACCTGTAATTCATCTAATCCAAGTCCAAAAAGAGCCCAATTCGTGTGGATCAAAGAGTTGCCAGATCTAATTTCCTAAGTTAAGAAGTATTAATTAATAATTCTCCTAGTCTAGGAAGGAAACTAAATTGACGAGTATAAAAGAGGGAGATTTTCTTCATTAATTGTCCATGCAAAATGAGGAAACCAAGCACAAGGCAAGAAGACTTTGCAATTAATTCATATCAAATTTCCTAGTCTATTTAGGACTTTTTAGGGGTGACAAATCTGATTTTAGCATATCTAGGATATTAATATCGGATTTTTATTATTTTCTTCTTAGTCTTTGGTTTATTATTACTTATTTGAGTTAATTGTAAGTGGACCTCATATAAGTCCACATAAAGGGGTCTATTAGGATTTATTTTAGTCTAAAGTCAGTATAAATAAAGCTATAACCAAACGTGTAGGGGCTATGAATTTTTCAAATTAATAAACATCTCTTGCCACAACTTTGTGTGTGAGTTGTGAGATATTCTCCATATCTTGGTTGTCTAAAGAACTGAAACAACATATCGAAGAACAACAGATTTCGTGGTGTTATCCTTATACTTCTTATTCGTGAATTAATATTCATTGGGTGGGGGTTTCCGTTACCAATAGTGCTGGTACCTAGGTACAAGTTATCTTTGTGTCACACTCCGATCAAACTTGATTTACTTGGCTTTTCAAGAATTTGATGTCTTTGCATGACCACATGGTCATGAGGTTCAAATCATTTGGTATCTGAGCTTGGCTTCATTAATTAGGTTATATCCTTCTGAAATTTTCATTTCTTGTTGATTCTACAAAAAAAAAAAAAAACATTACCTTAGTGTCCAATTTCTTCTTCTCCTTGAATTTGCGACATGTTATAAAAAGAAAAGGAAAAAAAATCGTTCAAAAAATAGTTATTTGCTTCTGCCGCAAAAAACTAAACAAAGGGAAATTAGATCAAATCAACTCGGAATTAGCTCAAATTTGATACTCTGATTACTGGGGTCCTAATGTAGCAAAGAGAGAATATTTTCCATACAAGATGTCACATCAACAATAAGATATGTAGTACGATTATAAATGGAGTTATGCTAATGTAGCTCTTTTCTTACTATAAAACATCATAAGTCATATAAGTTGTAATGGTTGAATAAGTGTGAGGAAGTGAAGGTGAATAAATAAGTTTTGGTCTTATTTTTTTGTTGGGAGGTATATTGATGAGGTTTTGTGTGATATTGTTCCTATGCATGCTGAACATTTACTATTTGATAGATCGTGGCAGTTTAATAGGAAGATTATTCACAAGAAGTTTAAGAATAGATATTCATTTGTAAAAGATGGAATGTCAATCATCCTTGTATCGTTAAACCTAAGATAAGCGCATATAAAACAATTGAAATTAAAAATAAATGGTAAGGTCAAAAGGAGTGAAAAGAGAGATTTGGCCGAGTGGAGTGAAAAACAACACTTGGTTGAGAATAGTGAGAGGATAGGAAAAGAAGAAGTGACTGAGAGGAGTGGGGAAAAAAATAGTAGTGAGATGAGAGAAAAGAAAGGGAACATGATACGGTTCGGTCTTGTGATATGACCCAAGCAAGGTCAGATTTAGATTTTGGAGTAAAATTTTCTACCATCTAGTTTTACGCTATTGAGCATAACTCCAAATCCAACCATTGGATCGAGCTGAAACTTTACCAGAAGATTGAGATCTAATCCCGGAAAGCTGAAATAGGTCTGATAGGAGTGTGACACAATGGAGACCTACCCCAAGGCACCAACACTATTGGAATGAAGTAGAATGATGTCACAAAGCCAGTTAATCTTTGATAATTCAAATTTAGTTCGTTCAAGAACAGAAAAATATAAGAATCACTCTCACATGTTAAAACAGAAAAATTCATAAGTAATATTCATCAATGGCTCCTGAAATTTTGGTTACATGAGTTTAAATAGTTCTTGAAAAATGAACCCTAATAGACCCCTTATGTGGACTTATAT
>Ga0307515_10016905_pt1 | contig 13334 bp, 9 predicted proteins | sample 17_EM_MG_FD_194513 | JGI IMG/M metagenome (GOLD analysis project Ga0307515, IMG submission 194513) | Populus trichocarpa ectomycorrhiza microbial communities from riparian zone in the Pacific Northwest, United States - 17_EM | ecosystem: Host-associated > Plants > Roots > Unclassified | place...
ATATAATCCTTAAGCCTAGCTTAAGTAGGGCGCCTTAGTTACTATAGTAGATCCTTACCTAGCAGTAACTAAGGCGCCTTAATCTTACTACTACTTCTAAATTAAGCAAAAGCTCTATATAGGGGGTCCCAGGGGGTCTCCCCCTAAAAAACCTTATCTCTATATATATTAATTAAAGTCTATATAATAAAGCTCTAAAATTGATTGGCTTATTACTTATAAACTCAGGTTAAAATTTACGTTGGGGGATTAACGTTCCGCATGTTATGGCAACTAATCGTATAGGCGTTCGTACGGCCGATTATAGAACCTTCCTAGTATATTAGTGCTGCGTGTTAGTAGAGCTTTAGAGCTCCATATAGGGCTTTAAGCAGAGCTTTAAGTAGAGCTCTGAGTAGAGCTTTAAGTAGAGCTTCGTGCAGAGCTTTGGTGGAGCTCCATGCAGAGCTTCGTGCACAGCTCCGTGCACAGCTTACCCCTAAGCTCGTCCGCAAAGGTCCTCGCGAAGGGCCCGAGCTTAATTATATTATAAAACTGCCAATCTATGCCAATAATTTATATAATCTTTATTTCTAAAATAAGTATATTCTACTATAGTAATTTTGTCCAAACTATTGCTAATATTTAATATTGATACTGTAAATATTGACAAATACTAATATTTTATTGGCTGGAATTTCGCTTATTAAAAACCACGCTGGAAGATAGGCTCTGCCGAATACTTATATGCTAATTGTCGCTGCCCCTACAATCTCAAACGAAGTTCTTTTGTTATAGCTGGGTATTACATCTTATCTATTTATGCCTTATCTACTATTTCTGTATTATATGTTAATTTTTAAGCTTACAATCTAAGTGAATAGGTCTTTATAATGCTCTGGACAGAGCCTGCTGGACAAGTTAATCCTGACCGTACTCAAGGGTCGAACTTACTTTAGCGTGCCTAAATATATCGAAACTGCGTACTCCGAGATTAGAAGGTTTGTGGTGGTTTGTAATAAAGGGGCTTTTAGTCAGTGTATGTAAGTTACAGTCTTTAGGCCTTGTCTCCTCTTTATCCTGTATATACTAATTAAACTAGACCTATTCAGACTTATAGTCGCTAAGGTCTCACTAGAGCTGGTATACTTACTGTAGATCACGCGGTAATATACACAGGCGACAAATACGACGCTCCACCAGCTCTTCTTGAAGGAGAAGGTATAACAAAGCAGGCTCTCAGAGTGGTTACCGATGGAAGTGAAGTGCTTAATGTATGCTCAAGGATTAGCTTCCGCAAAACTTACACTGTTGAGCACAACGTTAAAGTTCTAAGTATAGGGGTGATTGCCCCTGAGCACAATCATCTTCTTAGAAACTATTGGCGGTTGGCACATGACCGGTATGAACGGCGGCCGGCTCCAAGTCCATCACCTCTGCCAGCTCCGTCCGTGGCCGGGGGGTCTCTCGGTGCTGCGTCTCTACCTCGTGCGGCGGGGGGTGCTATAATTGGTGTTGGGGCGGGCGTAGGGGGCGTTGCCGTTGGGGTCGTTGGTACGATAATATATGCCGCAGTTGCGGTGGATAGTGCTACTGGTCTCTAATAGAGTATTTCCACGTTGGTAAATAACATCGGAGCTGATGAACGTGTACATGATACTGATGCCAACGTATGGTCCCAAAAAGGGAGGGGATTCGGCTGAAGCGGGCGCTTCGTCTTTCATTAGCTGAAGTCCGGCAACCAACAATGATTCGCAGCTGTGCGAAAGCATCTCTACCATGCCGACCACGGAAAAACCACAATGGATTTGCAGGAACGCCTGCATGCAAAGCAAGTTCTCAGCGCAAAGCCAGGCGTTATCTTATATTGTCCGAGAGAGCAGGAGTCACGGGTATGTCGTGCGAAACTAGTGGACATAGGTAAGCAAGCACGTGGCAAGGTAGTAACTGCGTAATCTGGTACTCGGCAAGCCGTCAGGAAGCCAATTTAAGCACAATCGCCGGAGTTGAAATAGAACCTGTCTGAGAAGAAGAAATACCCCACAATGTGGCAGGTCGGGATTCCTGCAAGCGTTTCGTGCGATTGGTCCTCGCTTGCGTGATTAGCTTATGATGAGGCCGTGGAAGATGACCTAGCCTCCGGCCATGTTGTGTGGGCACGAAGGGTGGATATTCAACGCATCAGGGAGCTATACACTATTAAACTGCTCCAAGCGTCAAGGTAGGCAGATTATTTCCATTTCCACTTATTTTTAAGTGTTTTTCTCTTTTGACCAAGCTTCTCAGCTGCTCATTCATGCGGCATCAAGATAGGCATCAAGACAAGCATTAAGATAAGCATTAAGATAAGCATCAAGCTTCACGCCCAGAGTAGGCTACTATGCCATGGCGGCACCTACGGTTCAAGATGACAGCCCGCCTAGCACGACTATCATGGACAAGAACGGTGACGTGCTATTCGAGCTAAGCAAAGATGACGCCATGAAATCGCACCTGCTCGTGTCCTCCAAAGTCCTCAGTCTCGCCTCGCTTGTCTTCGCCGCCATGTTTACCCACGGCTTCCGCGAGGGCGAGAACCTGTCTTCTAGCTCTCCGCGCCTGATCCCGCTACCAGATGACGACCCGGCGGCGCTCACCCTGCTCTGCAAGATCCTGCACTTTCGGACCACAGACATCCCGACAACGCTGGAAGTGGCGGCGCTAGCTAATCTCGCGATCCTGTGTGATAAGTACGACTGCGCGGACTGCGTCAGGCCATGGAGCATGCTGTGGCTCCCCCAGTGGCTGCCGCACGCTGGTGACGACGGCTTTGGGAAGCTGCTCTTCATCACCTATGCGCTGGACCTACCGGGTGCCTTCTCGGAAGTGACGCTCGCCCTCTCAAAGGACTGCGGCAGCTTACCAAAAGCAGACGCACAGAGTACGGGATATGACATCCTGCCACAAGGCCTAACGGGTTTGTGTTTCCATCACCTGCAGGAAAACGCGAACTAACAGGGTTTGCGCCAGACCAGCTCCGCGAGAGGCAGCGGGAGATCCGGCTGGGCCTCTGCCGTGCCATCGAGACCGCCGTCTCACCTTGGCTCCAAATCGCCTGCTGCGACCACCGCAGCCTTGTCGGCATATACTTCCAGAGCCTGTACAGCGTCGGGCTATGGCCGCTCTCCGAGGCCATCGGCAAGTTGAAAGTCGCCGATATCAAGGCGAAAATCGCCTCCATCGCTGTCACGAGGTGCGGGGGGACGAACTGTTACGGGAATTGCTGGGGTGCATCTGGTAAGGATATCACGGCTGGCGCGAATATGAAGGCGACGCTTGTCAGAGCTGTTGATAATGTTCCGTTGTCTGGTAGGGGCCTTTGCCTGGATTGTGTGAAGACGGGGGACAGGGCGGAGAGGGCGGGGGAGTGTCGGATTCCTCACTCCACGGAAAGACTAAGAACGGCCTAGGTTTTTCAGAAACAGAATTTTACGTGTCACGACCAATTCTTTATTTAATTTTGGCACTTTACGATGTTATGATAACTGGGGAGTTTCACATGTACAGCATTTGGTGCGCCAAAGATATGGAAGCGGCATTCCTTGCAATTCATTATAACATTATCATAGGTTTTGAGCGTTTGTGGTTTTCGCTACGTTTGCCTTTGGGCATTCAGCAATTCAGACTGCGGACTCAGCTGCCTGTAAAAGCGCTTTGTACCGATCCATACCTAGGCAAAGCTGTCAATATGAGCAAATCGTTTTCACGAATTCAAGAAATATGAAGGATATAACTTACCCTTGCGAACACCGCTTTCCCAAAGCCACACTCCCACTCCGCATATAGCAAATCTTCGCCATCGCGCATGCCGCGCTCGTGCAGTTGGGGCTCTTCACTGAGCTCTTCCCTTGATACGTATTGAATCGGCTCACCAACGTGATATTCTTTTCCATCGCCTCCGTAACTTGATGCCAGAACGTAGCATTTAGAGGCGCATCCTCTGGCCACCCAGCTTGTGGACCGTACGCTTCTCTAGTCGAGTACTCAAGCGAAAATGTAGGCCCGGTGTCGTTCAGCGTGGGGTAGGACGACACCTTCGAGATGAAAGTCCAGGCGTCGTAAATGTCAAAGGATCCAGTGTCGACTTCGTACAGGCGGAACCCGGAGTTCAGGTTCGTGAGCGGCGTGACGCTTGGCCCGATCCAACCGGTTGCTAGGGCGTTGGCAGTGTTTTGGACGGTTCCGTTGTTGGCGTAGTATATCATGAACTGGTCTTCGTGGGTGTGGCCGAAGAAAATGCCTGCGATCACGTGGGGAGAATACCGATCAACGATTTGGTAGAACAAATCGGTAGGGTTTGGGAGAGGATTTGTGCCGTCCCAACCTGAGAGGACGTGGCCAACGATCCAGACGCGCTCACCGGCGTCTTCAGCAGCCTGAAGTTCAGAGATCATGAAGGAGAACATTCCCGAGTTGTCAGGGTCTGTAGTATTGATGAAGGTAAAGTAGTTTCCGCGATAGTAAAAGTCCGTATTGAATGTAATGATACGGAGGCCGTAATGTGTTTTAATGGAATAGGCCCCATAATGCAAGCGAGCTGCTACGGCTGCTTCTGGGGTGATCCAACCTTCATGCTGCCAAAGGCCGGATACATGATCATAGTTCCAGCTTTGTTGTTCCCCTAAGGGCCCGGGAAGACTATGAGGTGCATTAATGTTGGCTGGATTGCTGTCGTGGTTGCCGAGCGCGGCAAAGACTGGTCCCGTGATATAGCCTTTGAACATACTGTAGACGCTAGTCTCGGTGTACTCTGTGAAAGCACGGGAAAGTTGATTTTGAGGATCATGAGCAACAAGGTCCCCAGTGTAGAGAGTCCAGCCAAGTGACTCGTTTCCCGGTCCCTTTCCGGTGCCGGTCAATGGACCAACCGCTTGGAGAGCAGCGAGTCCAAGATCATAAGGCGTGTCGCATTTGTATGCACCATAGAGCGGAGCTGGAAGTGAAATTTGTCCTTTCGGTAACGCTGAGTTTGCCACATTCGTTCTACAACACATGCTTGTAGAACAATTGGCCTCGGACGATTCGGCATAACGTGGATCCAGATGAAAATCCGATATGTGAAGGACTTTCACCCGCTTTCCACTAGGACGTGGGGCAGTGGCATTAGCAGGCTTAGGCTTCGGGAACAGCCCGGTAGCGTTAAGCGGAATTGTATACAGTTTTGAACAAAATGTGCTACTTAAAGAATTGCAGATATATTGCCCGTCAAGGCCTCCAACGTCCGCGTACCTCAGAATCTGCGTCCAGACTGCGCCGTAGGTAGTTGCTTCATATGCTACTTCGCAAGATGAGTTTGACCGAAACTTGAACTTCTTGCAAAGGCTGACCATTGCATCGGGAACACTCTCGGGGGCGAAAAATGCGGTGGACTTTGCGACACTCAGAGAAGCTATGCATTTTGAACAATTGCCAGATATGGTACTGCCTTCTATAATTTCTGATATCTGTGCCAGAATTTGGTCAATGAAGGACTCCGCGGCAGATGATGATATGTTTGCCAGTGGCTCAGGAAAGACAATGGGATCCAGGTCCTCGCTCGGGATGGTACTTGGATTTGTCAGGTTGAGTGGAAAAGTTATGTTCAGGACTGGATCATGAAGGATGGGCTGCGGCTCCTTTGTCGCGGAAGGCGGAAAGTAGTACGAAGAGAAGGCCGAGGTCGGAAATCCAGCAGAAGCAACGAACGAAGTGGCACCCGGGGGAAACTTATGATCAGCAACTGCGGAGGTTATGAGACATAGGACAGCAAAGAAAGGCGCCGCCTGGCGGGAGGCCATGTTATGGTGTTGGTGGCCGAGCGAGGTTGGCGAGGTTTGTCCTGTTGGAGCGGGTTCCAAAACATCATCAGAAAGCGGGCTGGATGGGCAAAATAAATAAAACAGGATGACGCTCCAACCGCGTATAGTAGGGCAAGGTTCATGCATGGATGCGGGAGCATCCTAGCATGCACATCCTCAGTCTAGAGAGGACACCAATCACTGATCCTTGGCGAGCACGTGCCTGCATTGAGAGCTGCACGGAGCTACCTCAGGAACGCTTTTACGGAAAACGTGCGTACCATGACATCGGTGCCTCTGGTTGAGTAATCCCAATGCATTGGAGCCGCTGCTACCGTTTTGGCAGGACGTTAAAAGCTTGGCGTCCAAGGCAGGCCTCAGCCTTGATGGTGCGCATAGATAGTAGAAACCTGACCTTAGAGAATATCCACCATTCTCCACATGGTCAGTAAACCGAAGTAAATAGTAGCATGGGGCCCCTTAGGAGGACTCCTATCCTCGCTTCACTCCATTGAAACGATGACGAAAGTGGCCAAAGTTCACAGCTTGACTAGCCTCCCTTAAACAACGAAATAATGTGGATCAATTCCAGTCAATGAGCCCCCGTTGCCGTCAGTGCTGGCTATACAATTGGTAAGGCTGTTCAGGAAATGTTTCATATCAGGTCCATCGTAACAAATCTCGGTCTGTCCACTGTACCTTGCTACCTTGTCGGTTCCCAGGTAACTGATTGGATTGACATCTTCAACACACTCGATTTCAATTTTCGTGAGGCGCATGTCGTCTCGCAGCCGGCCATATACTGACCGCCAAGTGCCTGTGTGGAGAATCACTCCTGAAATGCGCAGCGATCTCAATGTTGGAGCCAGACGTAAGATAGGCTCTAGTAGTTCGTCCTCTGATACATACATGAATATAACCTCCAATTCGGTCAAGTTCTTAGAGGCGGATACCAGTCTATTAAAAATCTCGGCAGTATCATAACAAGAAAGAAAACTCAAGCCAAGGAGTCGAAGTTGTGGTGTACATGCGAGAAAATCAGTATAGCGACGTAGTGAGTCGCCTTCAGCCGTTTGCGCGTAGCCGTTATTTATTGATACTTTAAAAACGCGTAGATGGCTGAACGCGAAAGTATCTAATTCCTTGGGGGGCCGAGGAAACTCAAGGGCTGGCCGACAAAGCTCATAAGTATCGGCGACCTGTACTATAACCCATTTAATCCGCAACCGTGCGGCCTGCGCTGCTTCGAGGGTCAAGGTAAATGCTCTTGACAACGAGCGGAATGGGTATGGTTCTCTCAAATTAACAATGTCTTGCCCAACATTCCTGTTAAAGCTTGCTTCCCCAAAGCTATCCGTTCCGTAGTCCGCGAGGCTGTAATCGCGAAACTCAATTCCTTCGCAATTGGGTAGATTTTGAAAGGCCTCGTGGAGCATCAAATTGTCCAGGCCAGTCCGTTCCATATGTCTGTTATCGTTTTCATACTCCTTCAGCCACTCAAGTATCCTATTTCGAGCCTCGCCCATGTGGCCCCTATCAGTTAAATCGGGTTGGGAAAATTTGGGTCCGAGGGACACCGCGCGCACATAACGCCCAAGCCTCGATTTCGATATTTCAACAAGAGCATCCAGAGCATAGCGAGAGTACATGAATTGTTTTGCCCTGAAGTATCCTTCTGTAAATTGGTGGAAGCTTTTTGCGTCGAGTTCCGCGCAGGTGAGACGAAGGTTCAAGAGGTCGCTAGATGGGAGACTCGTAGCGATGGCATCGATCAGTTCTGAGGGTAGCTCGACAAGGGAGGACATTGTGGTTCCGTAAAGCCCAGAGAGGCTATAAACAGTCGCGGAGGATAAGAGTTGCAACTGTTGTCTGGTGAGCGACGGTTGCCAGCAGCAGAAGGATTGCAGCACATACTCCTTGAAATTCTTGAGGTGCAAAGCCACCTGGTGGGAAACTTCAATGCCGCACTACATGGATAATTGCTGTATTCTTCGATTCGAAAGAGATGCAACCACTTGGAGTATAAGGGCTAAAAGTATGACTTACCAGTAAAGGTGGGGGTGACCCCTGCGAGGGATCATTCCTCAGCAAGCTCAGACGGTGCGGATTTTCAATCGGTCCGCAAGCTGACTAACTACATTTGTGCGAGACCACCAGAATCACGTCTGAGGCACTTTTCCAAGGTTTATTACGTTTTCCGACATTTTCTACGATTTTCCCTATACAGTCGCTTCGGTAAAAGACGATCAAATGCCAGAAACCATGATCAAAAATAGAAATTTGCCGAATCCTCACCTGTTTAAACCCTTTTTCTATACTCGCGCATGCCACCACCCATCACCTTATTATTACCTTATATTTAAAGCCATAGGCAAACCTGCCTGGTTAACTAAACAGAAGTCGATTATACAAGCTCTAATTAACCTCAGCAATAACAATTTCTATATAGAAGTTAAGACCCGCGTTCCTTAACCTACTCTTTAACGTTAGAGGGTAAATTTAAGGAGATTTAACTAGATTGATCCACCGATTAAGGTAAGTAGTAGGCCGTTGCTGCTTACGGATAAGGCTCTAGATGTATAACATTAGGTGTTATTAATATTAATATATTAACACGTACCTTAGGGCCTCCTTAAATACCTCTTATATAGCCTAGACGCTTATTTTAAAGAGATGCTCTAGTTTCTATATAACGAATATAATAATAATAATTCATTGCTTAACGTCCGATTCGGATCCCTGTTGGGCCTACGCGGACTACTCCTTATGTACATGTGGGGAGAAAACTCTATTTAAGAAAACCCCGTAATCTATCTCCCCGCCTTTTAGGACTCACCTATAAGGCGCCTACGAGTTACCTATAGTGCTCCTACTACCTTACTTTTTAACCTCCTTAGGAACCATTACTGCCGTAATAAGCCTATGGACGCGCTAGTATTGTAAACTTTACTCTACTACTGTAGAGTTATTAGGGGGCGCCCGTTGCTCGCCCTTCTACCCTTTATTACTATTTCCCTTATAACCTAGAACTAGTTTAGTATATTTTAGCTAATAAGCTACTAGGTAACCGCCTTAAGGCCTTTTTATATTAAGAGTAGTATATTATAGTTCTCTATGCTAGCTACTAAAAGTATTACTTCTTAGTTGGTATGTAAGGGGCATAACAGTATTACGTATTTTAGTGTTTGTCTTAGCTAGCTATATTTATATCTTAGGCTACCTACTAAAATACCTACCTAGTAGAGCTAATCTTTTAGTCCTATTATTCCTGTTCTTAAGAGTATTACTATTATATTTTCTGCCTTTATTAGGCCTTCTTAGAGCCCTAAAGTATTTACCCCCTATAGCGTTAACTATACTACAGCTTAGGTTCCTTTTGCCTTAGTTAGCCTTTATACCTTTAACTCCTATATACCTTTTTAGCGTTAATTTAACTAGTATTATATTACGGTAGATAGTTTCTTAGCGTTCTTTTATACTCTACTTTAGCTCCTTTCTCTCTCTTACTATTATCTTTACTAGCCTCTTACGCGTCTCCCTTTCTCCTCTATATAGGCCTAGGCCCTAAAGTAACACTATTTTTCTTCTACTTTCTTTACCTATTTCTTTAATATATCTTCCCTACTTTAGGGTTATTAGCTTATTCTCCTATAGGGCGCCCTAAAATCCCTCTATAGTTTATTTAAGCGTGTCTTAATATACTTTATAATATTAAAGTTACGTTTATTTTAGGCCCTTTATATTATAGTGGCTTTAATATATAGTTATAGGGGGGGAATATTAGCTTCCTTCTTAAGTAGTGCTATAGCCGTTCGCTTATATCCGCCTATTATACTTTAAAGGTAGGCTATTTAAACCTTTTAGAGTAGTTTAAGGAGTAACTTAGGGGGGCCTTTTTAGATTCTCTAATGGCCTAAATACTGGACCTATATGTTATGGTTAGCTGGATAACTGCTATATATAGTAGGCGTAACCTTTAAAAGCATAGGCCCTATATAGAATTAATAATCCTAGATAATGCGATGTACTATACTTAGCCTTTATAGGCTACTTACGCCGTATATGCGCTCTACTAGAGCTTACTATCTACCTATACTCCTAATACCCTTAGGCCCTAAACTAGTTAACCCCTAAAGCCTTAGATGCGGATTATATACTAAAGATCTATAGATTAATTACGTTTTCTTATAAAATGGATTAGCTGGTATTTCTTTAGTGAGAATTAGACTCTATATTATTTTACCTATTCTATATAGGTATTATAAGCTTTCTCTAGTATTCTGTAATTCTTTACGGCTAATAGCCTGTATATAATTAGGTTTATATTATTAACGAAGCCTATCCCCTAGGTCACCCCTTCCTTAAAGGAGTTAAGTAAGTTACTTATAAAGAAAAGAAAGAGTATAGGCGAGAGGGGTAATCCTTATAGTATTCCTGTTGTAACTATAATAGAAGGGCTTTAGTATCCGCTAAAGACTAGTAATATTTCTTTCTAACCTATAAACCCTTAGATAAATTATATAATCTATTTTAGGAAGCCTTTTGCCCTAAGAATATATAGGAGACGCTTATGGGGTATGTTATTATAGGCGCCACTAATATCTAGGCTGAGTATTAATACTATAAAGTCCCTTTGTATTGCCTATGTAGATTTAATAGTGGTAGTAAGTAGCGTAAGTGCTAATAGTATTAAGCGGTTCTTTCTTACCCTTATTTAGCTCTGTGGTAGTAAGGCGTATTTCTTAGCCATATCTACTATGCGGTCCGCTATTACCTTTTCTAAAATCTTACTAAGGGTGTTTTTTAAGGCAATAGGGCGGTAGCTTTCTAGGATTAAGTAATCTACTTTATCTTCTTTTTATAAAATAACTGTTATTATAGATCTTCTAAGTTATAGGTAATAGCCTATAGTAAAGCATACTCTAGCTATATCTATAAGCTAGGGTACTATAAGTGGTCTATAGGTCTTTAAGGCCTTATTTAGAATCCTATCTAGTCCTAGTACTATATTATTTAAAAGGCAGCTAATAGTTCTGGCTATTTCCTCTATTATTATATTGCTGTTAACCCGTAGGCAAGTTACTAGTACTTTACCTATAATATTACTAAGGTCTACTAGAGCTGATTAGGGGAAGAACCTTTTTATAAGGATCTTTACCTTCTTATCGTTATTATTAGTGGCCTATAATTCCCCTACTCTTTATAGGGGTAATAAGTATAAGTTTTCTGCTAATCGCCCTACCTTTTTCTTTACTTATTTTGCTATAGCCCACAGGCCCTTATTATAGGGGAGGCTTAAGTTAAAAGTATGCTCGTTTATAAATTATCTCCAGTTATTCCTTACTTCTTTTTTTAGGGTATTCTTTAACTAGTTTCTTATATCTTTATATTATTTCTTATCTTTAGGGTTATAGCTGCTTAAGTATTTCCTTCTTACTCGTTATTAGCTAGCTATAAAAACTGCGCATTATGTGGACCATATATATCGTGTATAGGGGCCTAGTTTTAAGACTGGGCAGTGCTCTTTTAGCCTATTTTTAATTGCTACCTAGATCCTTTCTAGTCTTTAGTCGATTTCCTTAGGGGTGGCTAATAAGCCTCGCTTATTTAGTATTAGGTGGATTTTTACTAGGTCTTAGAGTTATTATTTAACTATATTAAAGAAACTGTCTACCTTAAGCATCCTTATTGCGTATCTTTTGCTATTTAGTTACGCCTTAATGTCTAAATCTAGCTATATCTGGATAGGGATATGGTCTAAGGTAAGTGCCTATTCTTCTTTAGGGTTATACTTTTTAAGTCTCTAGTATAGGCCTTCATCTATAAATATAAGGTTAATTATACTTCTAGCGGATCCTTATTGCCATATAATTGCTCTAGGGGGGGGTAGCTAGCTTAAGGCCCTAGGTGTCTATAGCTTTTAGTAAGCACTCTACCTATTATTTAGCAGTAATATAGATACCCCCCTACTACGGGTAGTAGAGGTTTATATCTCCTAATAGAATAGACTCTGTGCCTTTAGTTTTAAGTAAGCTTATTACTAATATAATATTCTCTATTTATAGGACCCCTTTAACCCTAGGGTTATATATATTAATAATTTATACTAGTCCTCTATATATTTAGATTATTATAACTATAATATCTAGATTAACTGCCTACTATAACTATAAGGATAGGCTAATAGTCTTACTAATTATAAAGTATACGTGTATAGCTGCTTTTGGTTTATATAGGAGCTAGAATCCTTAAAGGTAGTATATTAATTATATATAGGCATTATAGTACAGCTCTTATATAGTAAGGATATAATATTTCTCTAGGTCTAGACTGTCTAGTAAGGGCCTTATAAGATGGTGGTTTATATTACTATAGTTATACTATATAATAGATAGGTAGCGGACCCCCAGCGAGGGTTCTTCGCCTCTTTATTATTTCTTACTTTTTCTATTTCTACTTTCTCTAGAATATTTAAAACTTCTATCTCTTATATCTGCACCCTAGTTACTACTTATTTTATATAAAGCTTTCTATTCCCGTATCTTATGTTTTTACTAGTACTTTTATATTTAAATTTATTATTATCTCTAGTTCTTCCCCTATTCTTACTAGTTAGCTATATACCCTTTAAAAGTTAGCTATAAAAGTTATATTTGCCGCATTAAGTCTAATTCTTAATTATCCCAGTCTTAAGCTTACTATAGCTGTCCATAAGGGTCTTCCTATAGGGCGTCCTCTCCCTTATATCCCCTATAACCCTTATATCCCTATATAGTCTAGTAATATCGCGTAGCGTCACTTCTAGCCTATTAAGGCTTAGGATAGCTAGCCTAGCCCCCTAGTATTAAAGGTAGGAAATGCTAGAAAGGCACCTACGCCCCACTAGCTTATCGCCTATTGTTTCCATTTATATAACCTAGCGTACAGTTATTCCCGCAGCTGTTAAGCCCTTACCTTCTATCTCCTATATTTAATACAGTCTTCTCTCTTTTATGCCTTATATATACTTTAGTGGCAGTTTATACATTTTATTTAGTCTTAATTTAAGCAGTGTCTTATATTGTGGGGGCCTATATAGTAGCCGCAGCATACTTATACTGCGCATATAGATTAAGTATGCCCCTATTATACGCAGTAATAGTATTATTTTAGGTGGAGTCTATAGTTATAGAGCCTTACGTTATATATAAGGCCATTTATAATAATACCTTTTTAGATAAGGAGTTTTTGCATTCCTAGTATATATATACTAACAATAAGGGAGCTATGCGTTTAACTAGTGTTTCCCTAGTAAGTCTCTGGCGACCCTTATATTCTTTTATTATTCTTATTATATTCTTAGTTTATATTTTCCTATTAAAGCTATTAGATTTAGGTAATCTTAAGTCCTAATATAAGGCGTTCTATTTGTTTTACTATCTTATATATAGTTACTATATTATCCGCCTAGCGTCCCTTTTCTACCCTAAGGCTTAGGGGAACCACTAGGACTTTAACTAGGTAATCTTTATAAAGTACTTTTATACTAATACGTTCTCC
>Ga0307515_10016906_pt1 | contig 13334 bp, 11 predicted proteins | sample 17_EM_MG_FD_194513 | JGI IMG/M metagenome (GOLD analysis project Ga0307515, IMG submission 194513) | Populus trichocarpa ectomycorrhiza microbial communities from riparian zone in the Pacific Northwest, United States - 17_EM | ecosystem: Host-associated > Plants > Roots > Unclassified | place...
CGCGCATGCCGACTACGCCTGGACCAGCGGCGACTTCACATGGACACCCGGAATGCGCTACGAGCGCGACGGGTTTTCCGGAAAGTCCGTCGTCGCCCCGCGACTCTTGATGAGCTGGCAGCCCGATGCGGTTACCCGGGTGTGGACCGGAGGTGGGGTGTACTACCAGGCGCCGCAGTATCTCGATATCGCGGCCGATCCCTCCAACATCGCGCTCAAGAGCGAGCGATCCACGCAGCTGATGCTGGGCTATTCCCGGCACCTGCGCGCGGACCTGCGTTTTTCGGCCGAAGGGTATTACCAGAAGCTCGACGATCTGATCGTGTTCGGCGACCGGACCACGAACACCGCAACGAACATCGGCGAGGGGTCCGCGACTGGCGTGGATCTGATGCTTGCCAAGCGCATGAGCCGAGGCTGGAGCGCTTCAGCGACCTACTCATTCTCGCGCGCACGCCGCGATGACAAGCTCGGCGAAGGGGAATATGCGTCAGATTGGGATCGGCCGCATGCGTTCGGTATCGTCGGCGCATGGCAACCGAGTGATCGATGGACATTTTCGGCGAAATGGAAATATGCTTCCGGCCGACCCACCGATGCATTCGTTATGCATAGCGACGTGTTGGGAGGCACAGGCCCCGTGCGCTACTCGAAGGAGCTGACGCGCACCAACGCCGAGCGCTTGCCTGTCTATCATTCGCTGAGTCTGCGCGCGGACTACCAGCGCCGCTTCGGCCCGCTGAGCCTGGTTGCCTATCTGGATATTCTGAATGTGTACGGTCGCAAGAACGGCGACGCTTATGAATGGGACGAACGTCGCGGCGTCAACATCATCGAAGGACTCGACGAGCCGCTGCCCACCATCGGGATCAGGTTCGAATACTCCTGGACGCCAGGCAAATGAGCCGACCACTGAGATTGCCCATTGAGATTGCTCATCATCGAAGATAACCAGCGTCTCTGTCAGGCGGTCGCGGAGAGCCTGCGTGCGCAAGGATTCGCGGTCGACACAGCGGCGTCGGCGTCTGAGGGACTGCGGGTCTGGCGAGCGGCAGACTACGATGCCGCCGTGCTCGATCTCATGCTCCCGGACGGCACCGGCCTCAGCGCGCTGAAGGAAATGCGTGACCGGGGTGACACGACGCCCGTGCTGATCCTCACCGCGCTAGGTGCGATCGAGGATCGAGTACGCGGCCTGGATTGCGGCGCGGACGACTACCTCGTCAAACCCTTCGCGATGCAGGAGCTCATCGCCCGGCTGCGTGCGCTGTTGCGCCGTCCAGGAGCGGCATTGGGTCGCACACTGACGCTCGGTAGCGTGGAGCTCGACACCTCCGCACGCATCGCCACCGTAGCCGAGACGCAGCTCGATCTGACACGCTCGGAGCTGATCGTGCTAGAAGCACTACTGCGCAATCAGGGGCGCGTCATCTCGAAGGAGCGGCTTGCCGAATGCCTGTACGATTTCGAGCAGGAGCGCAGCGCGAATTCGGTGGAGACGCAGGTGCACAGGTTGCGCAAGAAACTCGTGGCTGCGGGCGCTGATGTGTCGCTCCGGACCTTGCGCGGTCTGGGCTATCTTGCCTCCTGATCGCGGCCCGATGCGTGCCCCGTCCCTGATTCGTGCACTCGTCGTTCGACTGACCATCGTGGTCGTGCTGGCGGTCGGCGGCATCTATTCGATACTGTACTTCGAATTTCGCAATGGGCTGTTTGGTCTGGAAGGCCAGAGCATTGCCATCCAGGTGCAGGACCTGCGTGCGTTGATCGTGTCGGGGACGGGCCCACCGCGTCTCGAGTTGCCACGGTCCCTGCAGGAGTTCTACGCCCAGCCGGGAACATTGAACGGTTATCAATTGCTGAGCGCAGATGGCACGGTGCTGGAGTCGGGCGGCTTCTCTGCGCATGATCTGCCATTGCCGGTCGCTCAAGGCGGCGGGCCGGTCGTCATGCAGCTGGAAACAGATGCGTCGTCTGGCAACAGGATCATGGCTGCCACGATCGATCTCGATGATCGTCACGGCCCATACTGGTTGCGTGTGGTGCGGAATCTCGAAGATACAGAGAGTCTGGTCGCCCAGCTCATGCTCGGTGCGCTGGACGAGCTGTATCCGCCGATCGCCCTGCTGCTGATCGCCGTGGTCGGCGTCGTGGTCGTGACGGTGCTGTCATCGTTTCGCTCCCTGCGTGCCGTTTCGCATCAGGCCTCGATGTTGTCCCTGCATCGTCTGGACGAGCGGTTGCATGCCAATAATCTTCCCCGGGAGCTCGTTCCGCTGGTTCGGGCGGTCAACGCCTCGCTCGATCGACTCGAGGCGGACTATCGCGTGCAGAGGGAATTTACCGCCAACGCCGCGCATCAGCTGCGTACGCCGCTGGCGACGTTGCGGGCACGGCTCGAGTCCCGCTATTCGGCGCAGGAGCTGGGCGATGTGACGTTTGAAATCGAGCAGCTCGCGCGGGTCGTCGAGCAACTGCTCTGTCTTGCGCGCCTCGATTCGCAGGAAGGGTTCCAGTTTGCCGCGTTCGATGCTCACGCCGTTGCGCTGGAAGTGGCCCGGGAGTTGGCGCCAGTTGCGCTCGAATCAGAGCACTACGTGACCGCCGCGACGCCCGACGCTTCCGTGCCTGCGCACGGGAATGCAACACTGACGCGGCTGGTCTTTCGCAACCTGATCGAGAACGCGATTCAGTACACGCCCGCCGGCACCTCGATCACGCTGTCCGCTGATTCTGCCGCTGTGATCATCGCCGATGATGGGCCGGGAATCGCGGCTCATGCCACGGAGTCCCTGTTCGAGCGGTTCCGCCGCGGTCCCGACGCCTCGGGTCCCGGCGTCGGCCTGGGGCTCGCAATCGCGAAGAGCATCATGGAACGGCAAGGCGGACGCCTGTGGCTCGATGCGAATGCGGCCCGCGGGACGCGTTTCGTGATGGAGTTTCCCGGACCTGTGTAAGTTTCAGGCGTCGCTCGGTGCTCTCCGAACAGGAAATCCATGCATCGATCCCCCTTTCGGGGAATGCGCAGACCGGAATGCTGCGTCAAACTGCCGGCGAATCGACGCCGGGGCTGTGGCCGCGTGACAAGACAGCCATCCGTTTACTGATTGGGAGCCTCGACGCCGTGACCAAGAAATACACCGGAAATTGCGCATGCGGAGCCATCAAATTCGAGTTCGACACGCCCCCCACCTTCATCGCCAACTGCCACTGCCTGGACTGCAAACGAGCTTCGGGTGGTGAGATGGCCACATTCTTCGGGGTGCCCGAGGACGACTTCACGCTACTCAGCGGTAGCCCGAGGTCATTCCACTACATCGCCAATTCTGGCAAAGGGCTCGATCGTGTCTTCTGCCCGGATTGCGCCTCGCGTTTGTACACCATCAACCTGGGGAGCTTTCCCGGCCTCGTATTCGTCCAGCTAGGTAGTCTGGACAGACCGGAGTTGATCGCGCCGAAGATCGAAATGTTCACCAAGCGCCGCCTGGCGTGGAACAAGCCACTGGATCTGCCGCAGTTCGAAGAAATGCCGCATTGATGAACCGCTCTGTGTTGCCAGACGCCGTCTAGTGATACGCGCCACCGGATTCGTCGCGCTTGATGCGTGCTCGCAATTCGCTCAAGGGTATGAATCCCCTCACTCTCCGCCAATTTCAGGCTTCACGCAGGCTCGAGACCCTTCGCACGGGCAGTAGCTTCAGACAAAATCCTGGGCGCATCCACGAGTATCGCGTCTAGCGCAGAATGGTGCGTGGGAGTGACACCAGACTGACCAGCAGAAGGCCTGCTGCAAGGCCGACGAACGCCGGTCCATGCTGCAGCGCCAGCCATGTCGAGGGTGCCGCGAACGAAGCTGCGGATATCAACTGATTGACCATTCCCGCTGCAGCACCACCCTGAGCGGGATTCCTGACCACCGCGGGCAGTAGCGCCATGGCGCCACCCGCCATGCCACCAAATGCAAAGATCCAGATCACCAGCGCTGCGGTTGCCACGGCAATGCCGCCTACCGGAATGAAGATCAGGAACTGCGCCACAATGCCGATTGCCGCCATCACTCCGAACAGCAGCGTCGCACGGGTGGATCGCGCCAGCAGATGCCCCATGAACAGGCTGCCAAGTATCATGGCCACGATCTTTGCCGTCGCCACTGCGACAGAAGAGCTGGCCAGGCTGAGCTCGTAGGCGCGAGCAAGGTAGGCGGGAGCCGCGAGGCTCGTGCCATACGACACGGCGTTGGGAAGCGCCACGGCCACGCCAAGCCGGAGCACAGTCACGTCCCGCAGCAAGGTGAGCGCCGCACGCAGGGTGCCATTGCCCGTGGGCGTGCGCGCCAGCGGATTGGCAGGCTGGGGCAGCAGGCGGGCAAGCGCCAGCAATGCCACGGCCATGATGGCGGCGTGCACGATGAACGCGTTACGCCAGGATCCGGCGGCTACAAACGCTGCGGCGACCAGCAGTCCGGCAGAGTAACCGGCAGGCGCGTAGGTCGAGAGAAATGCCAGTGCACGGGTCCGCGGTGCGCCCTGCAGGAAACTCATGAGCAGGCACGGCGCGCCGACACTGATACCGCTGTAGCCCAGGCCAGCCAGGAGCATTGCGCCATTCAGCGACCAGACGTTGCCGGCACGGCTGGCGAGCAGGCTCGCGAGACTGGCGACGCCCATGGACAGAAGCAGTGAGCGCTTGAGCCCGAAGCGGTCAATGAGCACACCGCTCACACTCGCCAGCAGGGCAGTGGGGGCGGAGTAGAGGGCAATGGCCAGACCCAGTGCGGCCGGCGTCGTGCCCAGTTCCCGCGCGAGCGGGCCAATGAATGGCACCAGTATTCCGACGCACATCATGCTGAGCAGGGCTGGCACGTACGCCAGTGCGGTGATGAGCGCTGTTCGCGGCGTACGGCCTGTTGTGTTCATGCTTCGAGAATGGCACGCCCGGTGCTACGTGAAAACTTTTTTCCTTTAGGCGAGTTCGTATTCCCGTGCGCGCAATCTTTCATTCACCAATTGGGTGCAACGCCGCAATGATTTGCTCCAAATACGGGCACGCTCTGGCCGTGCCGATACAATAATTTTCACAACAGAAAATTATTGTTGACGAACTGGAGATTCGCACTTGATGATCGGCGCAAGCTTTCACGACCACTTGCCTGACGCCGCAACAACCGCCCTCAACGAGACCAGGAGATTCACCAGATGCTCTCGCGTACCAGGAATTCCGCACCCGCGTTCGAATCACCCGGCTGCTCCCGAATCGTCGCCGCGGCAGTGGGCCTGGTGCTGGCTGGGTGCTGCCCACTGGTCTCGGCAGCAGAAGAAGTGTTGCTGGATGAAATCGTAGTGACGGCAACCCGTCGCGCCGAGAGCATCATGGACGTGCCGCTTTCAGTTACGGGATACACACCCGAACAGCTCGATCAGCAGGGCATCAACAGTATCGATGACCTGGCGCGTCTCACACCCAGCCTGCGCTTCACTCGCACCAGTGGTGTGTCGGGCAACAACGGGTCGGATATTTCGATCCGTGGCATCGCTTCCGACGTCGGGTCGGCCACCACCGCCATCTACATCGACGAGACGCCAATACAGATCAGGAGTGTTGGCTACTTCGGCGGCAATACCTACCCGTTTGTTTCGGATCTGCAGCGCATCGAAGTGCTGCGTGGTCCGCAGGGCACGCTGTTCGGCGCCGGCGCAGAAGGTGGCGCAGTGCGCTTCCTCACTCCACCGCCGGATTTCGTGAATTCGAGCCTCGTTGCCCGGTCCGAGATTGCAAGCATCGACAACGGTGGCACGAACTACGAGATGGGCGTTGCGGGCGGCATGCCATTGAGCGACACGCTGGCCATCCGGGCGAGCCTGTGGACGCGCCATGAGGGCGGTTACATCGATCGCTATGACCCCACTACGTTCACACAGCTCATTGCCAAGGACGTGAACTCCTCGAACAACCGCTCGGGCCGCGTGGCGCTGGCCTGGAAGCCGGCCGATGCGGTCACCGTTTCGCCATCCATATATTTCCAGAAGACCGAGGCCAACGGCCGCGACCAGTACTGGGAGTCGCGCAGCGACGTCGGCGATTCCGATTACCGCACGGGCATCTACAACCGCGAGCCATCAATGGACAGCTTCCTGCTGCCAGCGTTGAAGCTGGAAATGGAATTCGGTGCTGCAACGCTGATATCCAACACCTCCTACTTCGACCGCAGTCGGGTGCAGTCGCTGGACTACGCCACCTTCCTCAGCGCCAATCGTTCGGGCAATCCCTTTGGTACCTATGGCAACAAGGACACTGCCAATGCCGTGGCGCGGCAGTCGCTGGATCAGCAGAACCTGGTGCAGGAGCTGCGTCTGCAGTCCAGCAGTCCCGAGCAGCGCCTCGACTGGACGGCCGGCGTCTATTACTCGAAGGCAGATCAGGACACCACCAACCTCTCTGGCTCTGGCCGCATTCCAGGCGTGATCTCCAGTGGCTTCCCGCAGTACCTGGGTCGCTACAACCTGTTCGATCTGATCCAGGCGACCGACAAGCAGTACGCGGGGTTCGCCAGCGCTGATTTCAAGGCCACTTCGCAGCTCACCGCCACGATTGGCGGCCGTATAACGCGTAACGAGTTCAACTACGGCGAGACCCGGGATGGTCCCGTGAATGGTGGCACCCGTACCTTCGACAGCGCCGGGCAGAAGGAATCGGCATTTACCCCGCGTGTGGCCCTGAGCTACAAGCTGGACGAGGACAACATGATTTACGGCGCAGCTTCCAAGGGCTTTCGTCCCGGGGGCGCGCAGGCACCGGTCGATCCGAATTTCTGCGCCGCCGATCTGACGACGCTCGGCCTGACAGCCAGTCCGCGGGACTATGAGTCCGATTCACTGTGGAGCTACGAGCTGGGCAGCAAGAACCAGTTGCTGGACGGTGCACTCACCGTGGACGTAAATGCCTACTACGTGAAGTGGAACAACATCCAGCAGTCGATCCGGCTGCCGCGCTGCAGTTTCTCCTTCATCGCCAACCTCGGTAAGGCAACCGGCAAGGGTGTGGATCTGTCGCTGGCCATTCGACCCGTCAGTGCATTGCAGCTGGGTGCGAGCGTGGGCTACAACGTGACCGACTATGATGATGCCATCGTCGGCGGCAACGGCCTGCTGATCAAGGAGTCGGGTGATCGCATCGGCGGGCCGAAATGGACCGGCACGGTGTATGCCCTCGGTGAGAAGGCCATTACCGCGAGCGTTGACGGCTATCTGCGCCTGGACCTGTCGTTCCAGAGCAAGGGAATTCCGCTCAACTCTGCCACGTTTGGCTACGACCCCGGCCTGAGCCAGCTGCCATCGACGGACTCGCTTTCGATGCGCGTGGGCGCCAAGGTGGACAGCTTCGATATCGCGCTGTTTGCCAACAACCTGACCAACTCGAATGAGCCGCTGGCCCGCTCGCATGACACATCGGCGTCCTCCTTGTACTACGCGCAGGGCTATACTCCGCGCACTATCGGCCTCTCCGTCCAGTACAAGTACTGAGCACGCATGGCAAGTCTTCCCAGGGTAATTGACGCCTACAACACCACGCAGGATGTGCGCGGACGATCGGACTACCTGACCGGCGCCCGGCCCGGTCAGGCGCCGCCGCCTTACGTGCCATTCGATCCCAACCGCATCCTCTCACGCATGGATGCCGCGGGCGTGGACATGGCCATGGTCTGCTCACTGGCGCAACGTATCGAGAACGATTTTCTCATCCGGCTGGTGCGTGCCCATCCTGGTCGCTTCATCGGATTCGGCCAGGTGATGCCTCAGGCAGACGATGCGCTCGACGAGATCGCCCGCATGGCCGGCGAGGGCCTCAGCGGACTCAAGCTGCATCCGAGCATGCACGGCTACCATGTGGCCGATCACGGACTGCTCGACCCGGTATTCGAGGCCTGTGAGAAGCACCACCTGCCGGTGCTCATCAACGCCCTGGACGACGCGTTCTGCGCGCCGTTTGCCATCGAGGAAATCGCCCGCAATTTTCCGGGCGTGCCCACCATCATTGCCCACATGGGGGCAGTCTGGAACGTTCCCGAGGCCATCATCGTGGCCGAACGTCAGCCGCATGTGTATCTCGAGACTTCGGCCACGCTGCTGGCGGATGTCCGGCGTGCCTACGCGCGGGTTGGCGCAACCAAGATATTGATGGGTAGCGAATGGCCGGGATCCGACTTTGACCTCGAACGCATGAAGATTGCCAAGGCCATTGCCGATCCGGCAGATCGTGCCCTGGTGGAAGGCGGGAACCTGGCGCGCATTCTCGGACTCGCTGCATGAGTGGATTGACGGTACACCCGGTCGAACCCCCCGCAGAGATGAGTGGTGACGACCGCGAGCTGCTGCAGATTGCCCAGCAATTGCTCGGGCGCGTGTGGGTCGACAATCGCCATCAGGTAGCCACAGCCCTGCGGACAGCGGATGGTCGCATCCATACGGGAGTGCATCTGGAAGGTTCCTGTCGGCGCAGCTCGATCTGCGCCGAAGGAGTGGCCATGGGCGCGGCGCGCGGAACACTGCCGGCCGACACGCCGCTGGTTATCGAGGCAGTGGTCTCTGTCCAGATCAAGCCCGCCGGACAGTTCCGCATCATTGCGCCATGCGGTGTCTGCCGCGAACTGATCAGTGACTACTGTCCGGATGCGCGCGTCTGGATAACTGCCGACAGCGGCATCGTGTTTGAGCGCGCGCTCGATCTGCTGCCCCACAAGACGCGTCGTCTGTGGTGACGGCGCTGGCCCGGAGATATCACACTTGAAAATTCCTGAACTTTCCGCGGAACTGCTCGCCGCCGCCAAAGAACTCGGCGGCAACGGCAAGCCGCTGTGCTGGGAAGAGCTCACCTGGCCCGAGGCACGTGAAGCGGCCCTCCTGCACAAAGCTGCCATCATTCCCGTGGGTGCAATAGAACAGCATGGTCCCCATCTGCCCCGCTGCGGCGCTCGGTGTCTCGGCGCTGACTGGGGTGCCGGTGGTGCCGGCGCTCTGTTACGGGGTGTCTGCCTCGCATGGGGATTTCGCCGGCACGATTGGCCTGCGTCCGGAGACCATGATCGCCATGGTCCAGGATGTCATTGACTCGCTCTACGACAGCGGCATCCGTCAGTTCGTGCTGCTGAACGGGCACATCTGGAACAACGGGACACTGGACGTGTCGGCCGAGAAGCTGCGCACACGTCACAAGGACGCGCGCGTGCGGGCGCTGGGCTATGTGACCATGTACCCCGGTCCGGAGGTGGACGGCCATGTGCGTTACGGCCGCGCACTCATGCACGCGAATTTCTTCGAAACCTCGGTGATGCTTTACCTGTACCCCGAGCTGGTGCGCATGGATCGGGCCACATCACATCAGGATGTCGATTCGTTCTGGGACTACCGCATGGACCAGGTCAGCGAAACCGGCGTGTGGGGGCGGGACGTCGCTGATTCCAATGCCGCCCATGGGCGTGCCGAATTCGAGCGTTGTGTACTGACCACCGCCCGTGCCGTTGCGGCGGCAGTGCGCGAGCCCTGGCCCGACAGCACGCACCGACCCTAGGACTGCTCAGTCGTAGTACAGCGGACACAGGCGCATCTGCTGAATGGCGACTGGATCGTGGAACAGCAGCCACTGGCTGTGTGGTTCTCCGGCCAGGGCGCGGATACGGCGCAGCGCCTGCAGGGCAGCCGCATCGTCGCAGGCTTCACCAGGAAGGATCTCCTGATCGAAATTTTCCTGCAAATCGCCAACATCGAATGGCAACACCATTCGCCCGCTGCGTGGCAGTGTGACGACTGCGGCCTGGTGTCCCTGGGTGTGGCCCCGCGTGTCGAGCAGCTGCAGACCGGGAATGGCAGTCCAGTCACCGTCGCGAAGGTCCCATGAAAGCCCGGGCAGGTCATATTCATCACGGAAGTAGGCCATGCCCGGATCTGGACCGAATGCATGGCGGTACTCGCGGTCCTGCACGGAGATCCTGGCGTGGGCAAAGTCTGCGAGGCCCCCGGCGTGGTCGTAATGCAGATGCGACAGGATTACATGCTGAATGTCGCGACACCCAATGCCGATCTGGGCGAACTGTGTTTCCAGAAGGTGCGCATCGCGAATCACGGGCGGCGCCATTCCCAGATCTGAAAAACGGGTCCGCACGCGCTCCGCATTGCGGCCGTTTGCGGGATTCAGCCCTGTATCAAGCAGGATCCAGCCTTGCGCGGTATCCAGCAGATAGGCGCAGACCGGTTCACTCAGAATGAATCTTGAACCCAGCCCGCGAGTCGAGACTGCCTTTGGTAGTATCTCGAAGCCGCAGAGCAACACATACAGGCGCCTGACGGCGGTCGAATTCAACTGCGGATCACTCACAACGTCGGACACATGGCAAAGATAGCATCCAGAAAGGCCACGTCGGCCAACAGCTCCCCGCCTGCTGCTCGCGCGCGTGCAAAAGTGGTGGTCGAATCAGATGCTGCACAGAAACCCCAGATCGGGAAGCGGCTCAAGGAGATCAGGCGGGCGCTCGACAGCACCCTGGCCCAGGTCAGCACGCTGACCGGCGTATCGATCTCCAATCTTTCCAAGATCGAAAACGACCAGATTTCGCCCTCGTTCGACATCATGAAGCGGATCTGTGATGGCCTGAAGATCAGCATCGAAGACTTCGTGCGTCCCGGCAAGAAGGGCGTGGTATCAGGGCGCAAGACCATCACGCGCGATGGCGCTGGTGATTATTTCACCAGCGTGCAGTACGACTATCGGGCCCATGCGAACGAAATATCACACAAGTCGATGGTGCCGCTGGAAATCTCCGTGCGGGCCAGGAAGGTGAGCGAGTTCGACCATTGGAGTCAGCACCGGGGCGAGGAGTTCGTCTACGTGCTCAGTGGTGCAATCGAGATTCATACCGAACACTACGCCCCGTTCCGGCTGGAACGGGGCGAAAGCGCCTATTTCGACAGCAGCATGCGGCATCTGTATTTGTCGGTCAGCAAGGCGGATGCGCGCGTTCTGTCGGTGTCCCATGACCCGGGTACTCCCGACAAGATTTCGCAGTTCATGAATCCTGCCGCGCGCCAGGTCGGACGCGATACCGACTGACGTCGACTTCCATGATTTTCCAATAAGAAAAAAATCTTGACTGCCGGCGCGGCATCGCTAGCATGGAGTCTGCAGGTTGTTCCGGCAGGTTCAGATGAAGATTCTTTCGATAGAAGCCGCCGTGTTCCAGTTGCCTCGAAGGCGCAATTTCAAGTGGGCCGGACTCAATGGCGAACTTGGTCGCTTCGTTCTGGTGCAAGTGCGCACGGAAGATGGGCTGACGGGTTACGGCGAGGCTACTGCGCTCCCCGACTGGGGTGGTGACGCAGGCCGGCGAGGTGGCGAGAGCAGCGCTACCGTCGTGCATCTGGTCAACGACATCTTTGCGCCAGCACTGCAGGGCCACGACGCCACCGCCATTACCGCAGCCCACCAGATCATGGACCGCCTGGTGGTGGGGAACAGCTACGCCAAATGCGCTGTCGACATTGCCCTCTACGATATTCTGGGGAAAGTCGTGGGGCTTCCCGTCTATCGACTGCTTGGCGGCGCCGCGCGCCCCGCAGTTTCCATTGCGCACATGGTCGGATTGCTGCCAGAAATCCAGGCGATCGATGAGGCTGTCGGTGCAATCGGTGATGGTGTGGGTGCGCTGCAGATCAAGGGTGGCGTCGATGCAGTTCGGGACGTCAGCCTGATACGCGCCTTGCGGCGCGAGCTTGGGCAGGCTGTCACACTGCGCCTCGATGCCAACCAGGGATACGGTGGCGCCAGGGAGGCGCAGCGCGTTGTCGGGCAGCTCGCGGAAGCCGGAGTCAGCCTGGTTGAACAACCCGCGGTCGGCATGGCCCACATGGCGGAGGTGACACGGACTGCGCGGGTGCCGGTGGTCGCCGACGAGTCATGCTGGGACGCGGCCGATGCAATGGATCTTGCCAACCAGCGTGGTGCCGATTGCATCTCCATCTATCTGGCGAAGGCCGGCGGTTTCGCAGCAGCGGCGGCCGTGGCCGCCATTGCAGAGGCGCGCCAGATCCGCTGTGACATCAATGGCTCCATCGAGTCTGCGGTCGGCAACGCCGCCAATCTGCATTTTGCAATGGCCACGCCGAGCGTGAACCTGGCCTGCGTGATTCCCGTCAGTGCGCCGGCGGGCCGGCATCCGTGGAGCATTGCCGGCCGCTATTACGAAGACGACATCGTCCGCGAGCCGTTTCCGGTCCGCGATGGCGCACTGTTGCCGCTCGACGCCCCAGGCCTCGGCATCGATGTCGACGAGGCTGCGCTCGCCCGCTACAGGTGCACCTGACATGTCCACGTTGCGCGTTGCGGCCGATGTAGGCGGAACGTTCACCGATATCGCCTGCATCGGACCGGATGGCGCGCTCCATACCGGCAAGATCCCGTCGACTCCGGCGGATTTTGCACAGGCCGTGGTTGCCGGCATTCAGGCTGTCATTGGCGCCAATGCGGCTGCGCTGGGCACTCCGGCGGAAGTGCTGCATGCCTCCACCGTGGCAACCAATGCCATTCTCGAGGGTAAAGGTGCCCGTACGGCGCTCGTCACCACCGTGGGGTTTCGCGATGTCCTCGAGCTGCGCCGCATCCGGGTGCCGCGACTGTATGAACCTTTGTATGAGAAGCCGGCACCTCTCGTGCCGCGGTCACGGCGCCATGAAGTGAACGAGCGGCTTGACGCCAGGGGAGCAGTTGTTCGCCCGCTGGATGCGACGCAGCTGCACGCGCTCGCCAGCGTGCTGGCAGAGGATCGGATCGAGGCGGTGGCCATTGCCTTCCTGCACTCGTGGGCCGATCCGGTACACGAGCGTCGCGCGGCAGAGATTCTGCGCGCCGCATTGCCGGGTGTGTTCATCTCGGTATCGAGCGAAGTGCTGCCGGAGATGCGTGAATACGAACGCACCAGTACGGCGGTTGTGAACGCCTATGTGGGTCCTGTGGTTTCCGCCTATCTTGAATCCCTGCGGTCGCGGTTGCGCCTGGCCGGGGTCGCGGCCCCGCTGCGCATGATGGTGTCCAGCGGCGGCGTGGTGGATGTGCAGCATGTCATCCAGCGTCCGGCCACGGTGATCGAGAGTGGTCCTGCGGCCGGAGTAGTCGGCGCGGCGCGCATCGCGTCCAGCGCCGGTTACGACAACCTGATCACCTTCGACATGGGCGGCACCACCGCCAAGGCCTCGCTGATTGAACAGGGGCAGATTTCCACCACCGACGAATATGAAGTCGGTGGCGGCATCTCGCTCAGCAGTCGCCTGGCCAAGGGTGGCGGCTATGCA
>Ga0307515_10016907_pt1 | contig 13333 bp, 16 predicted proteins | sample 17_EM_MG_FD_194513 | JGI IMG/M metagenome (GOLD analysis project Ga0307515, IMG submission 194513) | Populus trichocarpa ectomycorrhiza microbial communities from riparian zone in the Pacific Northwest, United States - 17_EM | ecosystem: Host-associated > Plants > Roots > Unclassified | place...
TCGACGGTCAGCAAATTTCATGGTCGCGTGCATAGTTGGCTCCCCGAAGCTCCACCCGGGTTCTTTCGAAGCACCGGCCTTCTTGAGCGAGAGCAGTAGCCGTGTGATCATCATCGGGAGAAACCTAAGACGTAGCTCAGACTCGATGTTTTGGAAAGCAGAGAGGTGCTTGAACATACACAAGGTTTCCGCTGTTGCGCGGAAAAAAATCTGATGAACGAATGATGGAAACACATCTTGGTGTCACTTACTGGGCAGGGAGTAGCTTCATTGTATCCTAGAGAGGTATCAACGAGTCGCAGAGGGAATATGGAGAATTAAGACGATGTACTTACGCTTGCGAACACCAGAAACATCACGAGCGTGAAATGTGAAGTGAATATAACCAGGAAATAGTACGTCGCATCTTGCACTATAGTCTTCAATAGGCCAGGTATCGGGACCTTCTTTACGTTGGACCGTACTACAAGAAAAACGATGACCGAGAAGGCTAGAACGTCTGTGGCATGATCAGAGTGGGTGTCTCCTAGATGATCGGTGAACAGCGAGAGAAGCTCCGTACCGTATGCAAGAGTCATGGCAGTGAATGCGATTCCCACGGACAACTGTCCCACGAAGGCGCACATCATATAAACTGGAAGTGGGATCGGTATGGGTGGTGTCGCTGAAACAGTGGGGTAAGCAGCAATCATGAGGGCACTTGGTCACAGACTCACATCCTCTCCGCACCGTATAAACAGTCATGTATAAGCCAAGAATCAACTGCGATATCGATAGTGCACTCAAGAACGAGGCGATTATCCGATTCCTTCTTGTGACGGCATAGATTCTGTCTCATTCAACTTTGATTAGCACGAAGTTGTCGCTGACGAGGGAGACGGACCTAAGCGTTAGAACCGTTTGAGCAAACAATGTAAAGATCTCAGTCATGAGGACCTCAACGAATACGGTGTCATTGCATCTATGACAGGCACGTGTGAAACTCGGTGGTTCGGGGGGTTAACGAACGACGATCATACAGCTAGGGTCCGTTTCAGTAATGCGCGTGTCAAACTAGAATTCCCAATCGAAAACATCGCTTACCTGTTCGTGGAACGTTGTACTATAAGTTACTGCACTGGGGTTGGCAAAGCACGATCTCATATGGCAGGAGTGGATTGTGACCAAACTCACAATACAGATACCAGATCTGATATCCGACCGGCAGGTACCTGTTCTGCGCTATCTCTTAGAAAGGGTGTTTTGCTGCGGAGCTGAACGTACTGCAAGGAAGATCACAAACACTATCAGATAGTCAGTGAATGCCGTACGAAAACCGACCGTCCCGACGTACCCCATGATTTACTCCCCTGCCAAGCGTATTTGATCTTTCGTAGGAGGGTCAATAAATGCTGTGAAGGGAAACACCGATGAGATGACTTACCTCGTCCGGGAGGGTCAAGAAGTAGTCATAGAAGAAGATGATTGTGGTCGCAAGTGAATAATACTGGCCACGATCGCTCGTTCTCAGTCACAAAAACGATGAAAGCAGACGCCCACCTTTCTTGCAGTACTGGGAATACCGGAGTCGAAAGGCCGGGTAAGTGCAATCACGGACGAGACACAAGGAAGGGGCCTCACAAATTATTGCCGATATGGATAACCAGCTTCAATTCAGCGGGCGACAACGACATAGCAGGCGAGTGAGAGAAAGGGGGAAGTTGCTCATTAAACAGCCCGGCGCAGCTTCTATTAAGAGAGAACCCCAAGCCCCGAGCGCTAGCCTCAAGCCGACCGGATGTGCTCAATCCCGCCCAGTAGAGACCATTTGGCGGGGCGCCGGAGTCTGAGATGTCATTCTGCTCCGCCCAGGGGTCTAAGTTCTGCAAGAATTGCTGTGCGCCCGACTAGAGACCACTGAAAGACAATTGCAAGGGCACCCGTTGGGGTCGCGGGTCAACGCACGCGTTGTCACACCTATTCTCAGGAGAAGTGACAGGCTTCTCGCTCCACCATAAGGTACGGGACTCCGGGATGTGAGGATCAATAGACACCCCACAACCGGTGAAGGGATAGGAGAGAGTAAAAATGGCGTACATTCATATCAGGACACTGATCGAACCCAGTTTTAGTTTGTTTTACACTGGTCGGTTCCTCGGTTCCATCGCCCGCATCACTCAGTACATTCCTTATTCGTACTGAGAGGTTGTTTTGGCGTCCAGGATGTATATATATGCAGTACAGCTATAATCAAATATCGTCAGGTCACGGAACACACGGCAATGGGGTCAAGTGGTATACAGTAGGATAGGGCTCCGAGGCCTTCAATTTGAGCCTATTTGAGCTCTTCATCGTATAGGCACAGCCTTGCTACCACCCCGGCCCGAGTATCACGGGGAAGTGTCATCATTAAATCGATGCACGAACGCTCCCAGAGATGCATATCTCGTATCATTGGGTGGGGATGATGAAACGCCCGGTGGCTATAATCCAATTTCGACGTGGAGTTCTCGGTCTCGGAGAACCCGCCGGCAAGTGATCCCGGACCTACGACGATCTTCTATCGAGAGTATAATTCTCAATGTTCGGGGATGTGCGAGAGAAGAACTCTTACCAGGTGGTGCCAACTCACAACTTCTGTGTTCAAGGTCATAATCAAGACCGTGCAGGGTACGTGATCCGGGTCTCCAACTCCGGGGACCTTGACGAGCTTGCTGACTGCGACCACGACCTTCTCGAAGGCGATCCCAGGAGCGACCGAACTCCATCGGATCTCCACCCCGACACTAAACTTGTCCCACGCCTCTCCTGTTACAATATTCCGTAGCTCGTTACGCGACAGTGCAGGCCAGGGTGTCGAGCTGTTGATTGAAGGGACAATCGGCGGGACGGGGATTGTGGACATGGCGAGATGACAGACTTCTGGATCGACCTTCGAGCGTTGGGGGAGAAGACGTAGTTCTGTTACTGGTAGAAACGATCGTGCGCGTGATCATACAGCCTCTAACCCTCGAGTTGCCCAGGTTATCCTTCACCTGAGTCCTTGCACGCCATGAAAGCGCCAGGACTGTGACCTGATCGGGTATTTGCGCTTGTTTGTCAATCTCTCTCCCTTCGAATCACTCACCAGCCCGTTCCCCGTTCGTGAAGAGCTCTCGGAGAGTCGAAAGTCAACGAGTTCTTCCACGGAGTGGTGGCCTGCCCCTCTCCTTTCCCCAGACATTCCTCCTCGCGCCGCGCGCATCTACCTCATCCCCCAAAAGTACGTGATCGAGGAACCTCGGAGACATTACCTTAGTATATCACAGCGATGTCGGGCACATCCTCAAAGCGGCGAGATTCCCACCGGAATTCGTGCAAGGTCCACCGCTGCTACTAGGTAAAACGGGCACGCCACGTCCAACCCATTTCAAGACGAAGGGCAAGGTGTTACAGAGTTTGTTCGAACGCGGTCTTTGGCGCTATACGACGGTGAAGGGGATTTCAGGGCATGAGTCGTTGAAGGGACAACAGGCTCTCGTTACCCGCGTTCCACAGGAACGTCGTAACAAAAACACGGAAGTCTTTGGGCACGCCACCGAGGTTGGACAGCGAATCGCCCTCGTGACGCAGATGTCTCGAAAACACCCAAAAAGGCGGACTTTTCGCGCTAGGGGATCTTTGGCGAGCGCACTGCGATATCGCTGCTATGCGGAGAACCTCTGGCGGGTTATCAGCCATGATCGTTACCCCTAGGTAGCCACTACCACGTCAGCCCCCAGTAGTTGAAATGTATGCAGCCAACAAGGTGTTCGTCGCGCCATCACTCTACCATGTCGAGTGGGGAGAGTGGGGGATTGATGGAAAAACCTCTCAAATTTAATTTAAGTTAGAAAGTACAACAAGGGAGACGAGGGAGAAACAAGCTTAGGCCGGAAAAAAGGAAAGTAGAAATGAGCGAGAGGTTATCGGGATGCCCGCGGGCACTCCGCTGCACAGAAACAAGTCTCCAATAAAATTCCTTACATCGTCACTCCTGACTTTCAGTCCCTTCCTGCGTGCTCGAAAAAGTGACCAGATGGATCTCGTCTCTCGAGGTAACACCGCCTCCGAGTCGACGGTCGGCGAATTTTATGGTCGTGTGCGTAGTCGGGTCTCCGAGGCTCCATTCGTGTTCGTTCGGAGCATCGGCCTTCTTGAGTGAGAGCAGCAACCGCGTGATCATTACTGAGAGAAACCTGGGACGCGAATCAGACTCGATGTGTTGAAAAGCAAAGAGGTTTCCGGACGTACGCATGGTTTCCACTATTGCGCGGGAAAAGAATCGGGTGAACGAACGAAGGGAACACACGTCCCGGTATCACTTACGGCGCAGGGAGTAGCTTGATTGGATCCTATAAAGGTATAAGCGAGCCGTAGAGAGAGGATGGAGGGTTATGGAGATGCACTTACGCTTGCGAGGGCTAGAAACATCACGACTACCAGATGCGAAGCGAATATGATCAGGAAATAGTGTGTCGCATCTCGTGCTATAGTCTTGAGCAGGCTAGGGATCGGGACCTTGTTTACGTTGGACCGTACTACAAGATAAACGATGACCGAGAAGGCTAGAACGTCTGCAGGATGATCAGAGTGGGTGTCCCCTAGATGATCGACGAAGGGCAAGAGAAATTTTGCACCGTATACAAGAGTCATGGCGATGAATGCGATTTCAGCGGACAAATCTCCTGTGAAGGTGCACATCATATAGATCGGAAGTGGGACCGGTAGGATTGGTGACGCTGAGACAGTGAGGTAGGCAGAAATCGTGGGGGTAGTACTTGATCAAAGACTCACATCCTCTCCTCGCCGTATCAGCGGTCAGATATAGGCCAAGAATAAGCTGCGATATCATTATTACACCGAGGCACAAGGCGATTGCCCGATTCTTGCATGTGACGGCATAAATTCTGTTCCATCCAACGGCGATTACTTAGCACAAAGCCGTCGTTGCTGAGGAAGACGAACCTCAGTGTTATAACCGCTTGAGCGAGTAACGTAATGATTGCGATCGCAAGGATCTTAACGAATACGGTTCTCTCACATCTGTGACAGGCAGGTGTGAAACTTGGTGGTTCTAGGGGTTGACGAAAGACGCTCATACAACTAGGGTCCGTTTCAGTAACACGCATGCCGAGACGGAGTTCGCAGTTGAAAACGTAACTCACTCGCAGTTGGCGGGACGATGCACCAAGGCTTGCTGTACCGAGGTTGGAAAAGGATGATTTCGTGTGGCAGGGACGGGTTGCGATCCCACTCACTATACAGCAACCAGAGTTGGTATCCGACCGGCAAGTACCTGTTCTGTGCCAACCCTTCAGAAAGGACGAGGTTTACCACGGAGCTGAACGTACCGCAAGGAAAATAGCAAACACTATCAGATTGTCAACGGGCGCCGTGCGACGAGCGAACCTCCTGACATACCCCATGATTTCCTTCCTCGCCAACCGTATTTGATCTTTCACGGGAGGGACAATAAATGTAGCGAAAAGAAAAGCTAAAGACACGACTTACCTCGTCCCCCAGAGTCAGGAGGAAGTCATAGAAGAAGATGGTGGAGGTCGCAATTGTATAATACTGATCACGATCACTCGTTCTAGTAAGTCGTAAAAACGGTGCAAAGCAATGCCTACCCGTCTTGCAATACTGGAGATACCGGAGTCGAGAGGTCAGATCAATCCAATCGCGGACGAGGCAGGGTGAAGGAGCCTCACAAATCATTGCCGATGTCGATGATCTCCTCCAATCCAACGGACGACATAGCAAACGGGGAGGAGAAAGAGGGGCCTTGCTCATGAAGCAAGCGTGGACACGCTCTTGTATTAAGAGAGGACCCTGTATTCCGAGCGCTCGCGCCAAACGGGTAGATTCTAGCATCCTTGGCACTCAGCGGCCCCCGGGCCCTGGTGGGAAACCACGCGCTAAAGTCGGGTGCTCTGTTTCGCTCCGCCGAAGGGGTCAAAGCCCTGCGAAAGCCTTTGAGTATGCTGCGCGTCCATGATAGCGGCGAGTCGAGAGATAACTGTCACTCACGCTGAATACCGGAAGATACGCGTACGTCCGTGCCACAAGACTCAGCTGATCTGATCCGCCGGGTATTTGCGCTTGATCGCTCGACAGACTCTTCTCAATTCCTTCGTCCGGGACCGGGTTGCTGATCAGCCCGCTAATACACCGAATCTCCTGCTTGTTCAGGGGATAGAACTGGATCCCGCCACAATCCGATTTCGTTAGGTTACAGCATTTGACACAATACACCGCGTGTCGGGGACCAAGTGGCGGGGTGTAGCTTGAAGTCGAGGATGGAGCCCCGAGATCTTTAGCTCGGACCAGGGAATTAGATCCAAATTTTGTCGCTTTTGTGTGAGAGTCGTACAGAATACCAACCCAACTCATGCCCTCGCCACATATCTGACACCTTCCACCCTACTGGACTGCAACTACCCAAGACTGTCGCCGAAATATCTGATCGTGGGCTTCACGACCAGGGCGTCCTCTCGACCTCTCCGGATCCAGAAGTTTTCGTCATGTTTGTAGACGTTCGGGGGAGCCAGCCCGACGTCACCATATCGTTACCTTATCCCGACGATGAGAAATATGATCTCCCAGGGACATCCAGAAGCGATCCCATTTCACTCGACTACTAGTAAAGATTTTAATGTACTTTTCGTACTAGAATCTGTAGGACGATCCACACACGTGCATCCAATTGGCCGTCTCCGAAGATAGGGACAAGAGAACAAAGCGCTTCGACCCAGGTGATAACCGAACCGAGGAGGGGCGTATCTCCTTAACGGAGCTCCCCGACTATGGAATCCACCGCCACTGATGGCCCATGGGGAAACAAGTGAGGTTGACACTCTGCTACATAGAAACAAGTCATCAGGTCTTCCAGCGCTGGAACGAGCCAAGTCTCTATTAAAATCCCTTACATCACCACTCCTGACTTTCAGTCCCTTCCTGCGTGCTCACAAAAATGTCCAGATGTATCTCGTCTCTGGTGACATTGCCACCTCGACGTTCAGCGAATCTCATGGTCGTGTGCGTAGTTGGCCCCCCGAGGCTCCATCCGTGTTCTTGCGAAGCACCGGCCTTCCTTAGTGAGAGTAGTAGTCGCGTGATCATTACTGGGAAAAGCCTAAGACGTGACTTAGACTCAGTGTTTTGGAAATCGAAGAGGTGTCCGGACATACACAAAGCCCCCACTGTTGTGTGGAATAAATTCGGGTGAACTGACGAAGGGAATACACATCCGGATGTCACTTACGAGGCATGGATTAACTCGATCGGTTCCTATAAAAGTCTGAGCAAGCCGTGGAGAAAGGATGGTAAATTATGACGACATGCTTACGCTTGCGAAAAAGAGAAACATCACAAACACGAAATGCGAAGTGAATATGACCAGGAAATAGCACGTTGCATCTCGCACTATAGTCTTCAACAGACTAGGTATTGGCATCTTGGTTACATTGGACCGTACCACGAGATAAACGATGACTGAGAAGGCTAGAAAGTCTGCGGGGTGATAAGAGTGGATGCCTCCTGGATGATCGATGAAGGACGAGAAAAGTTCCGTACCATATGCTAAAGAAGTTGTGATAAAAGCGGTTATCACAGAGAACTGTCCCGCGAGGGTGCAGATCGCATAGATCGGAAGTGGGATCATTTGGATCAGTGACGCTGAGAAACTGAGGTAGGCAGGAATCCTGGAGCAATTTGGTCACAGACTCACATCTTCTCTCCGCTATATCAGAAGTTATGTATAGGCCAAGACCAAACTGCGATATCGTCATTACAGCGAAGCACGAGGCGATTATCCGGTTCTTGCTTGTGATAGCATATATTCTGTTTCATTCAGCCCTGGTTAGCACGAAGCCGTCGCTGCCGAAGAAGGCGGACCTCAGGGTTAGAACCACTTGAGCAAGGAACGTAAGGGTTGTGAGTATGAGGACTTCAGAGACCAGGGTCACATCGCATCTGTAACAGGCACGTGTGAAACTTGGTGGATCAGGGAGGTTAATGAGTGACGTTCATACACCTAGGGCCCGCTTCAGCGACACATCTCGAGCCAGGTTCCCCAATCGAAAACATCGCTTACCCGTTGGTGGAATGTTGTATTATAACTTGTTGTATCAGGGTTGGCGGACATGATTTCATGCGGCAGGGGTAGATTGTGGCCCCACTCACTATACACCAACCAAATCTGACATATGACCGGCAAGTACCTGTTCTGCGCCATCACATCAGACAGGACGAGGTTCACTACGGGGGTGAACATACCGCAAGGAAAATCGCAAACACTGTCACATTGTCAATGAGTGCCGTATGAGAAGCGGTTCTCGCGACTTACTCCATGGTTTCCTCCCCAGCCAAGTGTATTTGATCTTTGGCAGGAGGATCAATGAACCTAACGGAGGGAAATACCGACGACGTGGCCTACCTCGTCCGGCAGGGTCAGAAGGAAGTCATAGAAGAAGACGGTGGTGGTTGCAATTAAATAATTCTGATCGGAATCACTCGTTTTCAGCCGCAAAGAGCGATGAATATCGATGCGCACCTTTCTTGCGGTACTGGGGGTATCGGAGGTTAAAGGTCGGGTAAGTCCGATGATGGACGAGATGTGGTGAAAGGAGGGAACCTCACAGACTGTTGCCGATGTCGATGATCTCCTGCAATTCAGCGGACGACATAACAGATGGGGGAGAGAAAGAGGGAATTTGCTAATGAAACGACCAAGAGCGACCTCTTATACGAAGAAATCTCTGCGTTTCAAGCGCTCGCGTCAAATGAGGGAATTGCCTGTTTGTTTTACAGACTCCTGCCAATCTCTCGTTCCGAATAACTCACCAGCCTGTTTCTTGTTCGCTTCTGGGGGCCGGTCGGGACAACGACACGGAAACCCTCGGACACGTCACGGAGTGGACTACTGAGGGGGAAATTCGACGGCGGATCGCGTTTGCAACGCGTGCATCCCAAGAAACAACCTCAGAAGGCGAGGACGGCGAGGGGTGAGAGAAAGAGTGAACGAATGGTGACGCGTGACGGACCGGCCATCATATCAAGGTTCCTGAACGTTTGAACGGTCGACCCCACATACTGATCACAACCACTCGTTCTAATTCGTAAAAACGGTACAAAACGATGCCTACCCGTCTTGCACTACCGGAGGTACCGGAGTCGAAAGGTCGGATGAGTTCAATCATGGACGAGGTAGGGGGAAGAAACCTCGCAAATCATTGCCGATGTCGACGATCTCCTCCAATCCAGTGAACGACATAGCAGGCGAGGGAGAGAAAGAGGGGCCTTGTTCATGAAGCAAGCGTGGACACGCTCTTACATTAAGAGAGGACCCTGAACTTCAGCGCGTGATTTCTCACCAGGGGAGCCGCTGAGTGCCAAGGATACTAGAATCTACCCGTTTGGCGCGAGCGCTTGAAGTTGGGTGTTCCGTTTCGCTCCCCCGAAGGGGTCAAGACTCAAATACCTGCGAAAGCCTTTGAGTTGACAGCAGTGAGTCGAAAGACAATTGCCACTCACGCTGAGTACCTAAATACATGTCGCACTGCACGTCCATGCTGCAAGACTCTGCGCCTGAAGGCCTGATCTACCAGATCCGCGGTATTTGCCGCGCTTGAGCTTGAAGCACGCTTCATGCCCTCGGTTTGGTTTCCGACTCTGCTGGTTTTTTTAGCGGTGGGGGTGGGAGGGTGTTGTGGCCCTTCTCTCAGGAGAGAGCAAGTGACAGCCAATGACTGGCGAAACACTCAAGTCGGACGTGGTTTGATTTGAAGGCTCCTTCGTGTATCCGATTTCTCAGCTGGAAGATGGGCTGGGGCTGGGAAGAGATCCGTCTCTGCAGAGTTTGATCGCACGCAGCACGATCGCTGAAGTAACATTCCATTCTGACTCCTGTCAGCTGCCCTTCCACTGAGTCGCCTCCAACAGCACTCCGGGTTCTGCTCACGGTCCAACCCGCCTGTCATTCCACTGCCCATAGTGGTCCATTGCCTCGAGGTATCGAAGGGTATCGACAGCCGTCTTCACCAATAGGCAAGTTGCTCCGCTTGACCTCTGTGTCCCGGCCCTCATAGGCCCGACAATGCTCTCCACGTTTCGCGTATGTTCATGGCGATAAACGGGTACACAAAAAAGTACGCAGAGCGGCTATAATGGAGGTTTCAAGAGACTTCCCGGAATGGTTCCCTGTGTCATATACCCAAGTCCCACCGCAGGTCTGCAGCCATCCGCCTCCGCAATGATTTGACACGGCTCAAGTTCTTCAAGTTGGATCATGTGAACGGTACTCCGCTCACAGAAGTCGACGAAGACGAGAGACGTCACGGGATTTACTTCGCGAAGATGCCAGGCGCCACCTCCACGGGTGACGACTTGACCAGGGTCGTTTTAGTCAGGCTCTCCGTAAAGCACCACGAAGCCGCTCATCACCTCGGTAGACTGCGGTCCCCTGCTCGCGCAAGTTCTGCACTGCTGTGCACACGTCATCTGCGGGTTGCATATGATCATTATGGAATACACGCCGAACGTCGAAGCTCTTCACCGCTTCTTTCCGCCGTTGTAGAGGGACCGGTGTGCGATGTCTGGATAGCCGATTGAGGTGGATCAAAAATGCAGGTATTCGCGAGCAACCGTCCATCAGCGTGGACGGATGATTGTAGGCTTATCAATTCCGGTAAGCCCGTCCGACCAGTGAATGGAGGTACATTGAATCCATCGAGCCGTAGCCCTATCCTGCCCGAGATAGCGTTCCACATACCGCTGAGGCGACCCGATGTCTGTGGTGCGCAGAAGCTCGTGCGTCATGAATTGCGCACGCCAAGTTCTGGAACGGGACCACACAGCTTTAACAGTGACGAATGGGGGTTTAACTATCCCGAGCAGAAGGGTTTCTACCCCCGCAAACCCTCCACCTGCGCTACCTTCTCCAACGAAGTCCCCACCTCCGTAATAGGTCTCCCCAATGGGCCGAGAGTGAAACGAAGATTCGTGAAGAAACTGAAGCCCGACGCAAAGGTTGCAGCAGTCGCAAGGAAGACTTCCCCATGTTGGTGAACGGGAAACTGGACCCTCAGGGGGTCACCTGGCAGTGTAATCCGATGATCGTGCGCAGATAAGTGTTTTACGGAGTAGATTCGATGTCAATATCACTGTAGAAAGCAGACCTTTCGGAATGTGAGAAACTCCTGTCGCTGTATTTCGGCCATGGCCCGAACCACCGTCAATGCCCCTCTGATCCAAGCTGGGGGATTCGGGTGGAATACATACTTATTCAACTGCCGCGTATCTCGCCTGAGCGGGTTACTAGGACCCTGCTGTGCATGTCATAGGGAGGTTGCACTTGCGAGACCCTCATGTTTTCCAGAGGAATCAGTCGCTCGACAGTACCTCTAATACTGTATTCAAGTACTAAACAAATAAATACAGCGACACCATCGCACGATACACTACGATACAAACAGAGTGGTTTGACCTGAGGGGAATATAATCAAATGAGACCGTAGTAACGAGAGGGCACGAGAGGTCACCGGTCAACATTCAACGTTGTAAACATTCACCATAAACTGTGTTTCGAAGACGGAGGGACCCCAGCTAGAATTTGATGAGAACGAGCCTGCCTGCTAAACGGCCGAACTGTATCGTAACATCGTGGAGCCAATCCTCGGGATCCCAGGACCCCCTCCACTCGACAGGCACCCACAATCGGTGTTTCCCTTCGGCATCCTTTACCCATCCCTCTCGCACGGTGACTAGTGAAGTTTGCCACCTGTCTTCGAGGGGAGCACTACACTGAGGCAAATTGTGGAAGCGGAGATGGCTCCGACCCAAATGATGATTGCCGAGGCCGATCCAATCGTTGCGAAGTGCTTGAGCAGGATGGAGAACCTCCCCAGTATCCTTGTGGTAGACGAGCATATCACCATCTATCTTGATGACCCCAAGCAGATCTTCAACCTGGAACCCTCGCTCGTACCGGAATGATACGGTCCAGATGCTATCTCTACGGTCAACCCTTCTGTCACCAATAACACCATCCACCAGCCCCTCCTCTGTGAGCAACCAAGCTATGATTTTTCCTGAACCCTCTACCAAGAGAACATTGCCAGTGAGAAATAATCTCTCTATTGCCACATCCGTGTCGATGAACTGGGGAGGGGTTTGTGCAAGGATGTCGGTGGTTGTGACGATGCTTTCCATCCTATAGGCAGTTGCAACACGAGTACCGGAGCGAGAGAGTCCCACATACTGCTGACGATAGGTCTTGGGGGCGGTGGGAAGTTCGTGTAAACGCAACACCTCGAGAATGTTCTTGTAATGGCCCAGGATTGATAACAGAGTTGGCGATAATTGAAAACGAGGAAAGGCCGAGGTCTGAAACTGGAATTTCCCACACAGGACATAATGACCGGAATCATACTTCCAGACATATACAATGCTCCCCTGGGAAGCCGCAAAGAGACTCCCATCCGAAGAGAAAATTTGGGAATCGGAGCCACCCACTGTATATAGCAAAACCTCTGAGCTCCGAACGTCGGAGATAGAAAGTGTTGTGGGACCCAAAAGGGAAATATGATGAGTAGTTGGGGAGAAGGACATGCCGGCCATGACATCGAACAAGTGAGGGGAAAACGATTGGATCCGGGTGAGAGCGGGCCCGACCTTGAAGATGTTGATGGTCTCGATGTAGCCTCCATTCGACACCGTCACCATAACCCGAAAAGATTCATCGACCGTCCAGAGGTGTGGGGAGTGTCCCGACTGGAGTGTGCCGGGGGACAATACCGTGCCCGAGGAAACGTCGTATGTATGCACAGTGAAGGTCATCCGGTTCCTGGAGTCGATGGTACAAATTGTCCCTCCATTTGACGACCACACCAGTGAGGTATTTTTGGCACTACATCCAAGTTCTTTGACCACTCCACCCGTCTGGATGTCCCAGATTATGATGGCAATATTGGAGGCACAAGCGATGGAACGCCCGTCCGGCGAATAGGCAAGCGGACCTGTGAGACCAGGGATCGTTTCGGGGGGCTGGAGGATGGTGATCAATTCCAAGGTGAGTTGGTTCCGGATCTCCACAGCTTGTCTCGTCGGAGCCGCAACAAACTGATCACATGGTGACCAAATGCAGAGTCCGTTGTAGTCGTCCTTGCCAGAAATGGCTATACTCTGGGCCCATGATTCCGGGGTTCCCAGCAGCTGCAGCCCAGTTTTTACAAATGTTAGGCTTATAGACTGGCCTACTTTTTTTATTTTTTAAGTGAAAACCACTAATTAATTTGTTACTTTGTAACGTTGTTGCCTTTGTAAATGTGGGATC
>Ga0307515_10016908_pt1 | contig 13333 bp, 7 predicted proteins | sample 17_EM_MG_FD_194513 | JGI IMG/M metagenome (GOLD analysis project Ga0307515, IMG submission 194513) | Populus trichocarpa ectomycorrhiza microbial communities from riparian zone in the Pacific Northwest, United States - 17_EM | ecosystem: Host-associated > Plants > Roots > Unclassified | place...
TTGACTGCAACGTTTGACTCAAGAGTAATATTTATAATAACATTAAACTTGAAAAGCTCAAGTTTAAGTGGGTCTGGCTGCAATACCAAACCCAATAGTCTTGAATATGGATTTGGCTACAAGGTTGTGTCATAAAAGTATGATACTTAAATAGATTAATTAAAAAGAAAAAAATAAAGAAAAAAAACCAACATGAAAAAATAAACTAATGAAGAAAAAAAAATCTGAATTAACTGGGTTAACTCGTCAAACCTGAGATCCGTGTCATGAAAATCTGATAACTAAATAGAAAAAAAAATTTAATATCAACAAACTAAATAAAAAAAAGTTAATTAAAAAAACAAGCATCAACCTTTTCACCGTGGACTATACTATGCAGTCCACAGTGAAAGGCAAAAAAAAAAAACTAAAGACATCAGCTTTTTCACCATGGACTGCATACAATATTAAAAGATGAAATCGGAAGAACAAAACTAATGAGGAAAAAGAAAAAAAATCTGAATCAACCAGGTTAACCCGTCAAACCTGGGATTCGTGTCATGAAAGTCTAATAATTAAACAGAAAAAATTTAATATTAAGAAACTAAATTAAAAGAATAATTACAAAACAAAAAAAAGAAGAAAAAAAGACAAAAAAAAACTAAAGGCATCAGCTTTTTCACTGTGGACTGCACTATACAGTCCACAGTAAAAGGCTTAAAAAGAAAAAGAAAAAAAAATAAAATAAAGGCATATGCCACGGGTTATTTTTTTTTTCATAAAAAATATCAAAAAATGCTAAGATCTAAGAGTGTTATGTCTTTCTACAAAGATATACCCAATAGCCTTTGGTTTAGCTGCCACGCTTGACCCAAAAGTAATATTTATAATAATATAAAACTTACATGACTCAAGTTTAAGTAAGTCTGGTTGCAACACCGGATCCAAGAGCCTTGGATGTGGGTCTGGTTGTAAGGTCATGTCATAAAAGTGTGATAATTAAATAGATTAATTAAAAAAAAACAAATAAAAAAAACAAACATGAAAAAAAAACTAATGAAAAAAAAAATCTGAATTAACTGGGTTAACCCTTCAAACCAGGTTAACCCATCAAACTTTAGATTCATGTCATGAAAATTTGATAACTAAATAGAAGAAAAAAAAAATTGACAGGTTAACCCATAATTAACTGGGTTAACCTGTCAAGTTCGGGATATGTGTCATGAAAGTCTGATAATTAAATAGAAAAAAATTTAACATTAACAAACTAAAATAAATGAAAAATATCAATTAAAAAGAAAAAAAGCAAAAAAATAAAATTTCAGGTTAACTCGTCAAACCAGGTTAACCCGTCAAACTCGGGATCCATGTCATAAAAGTCTAATAACTAAATAAAAAAAATTATCATTAACAAACTAAATTAAACAAAAAAATTCATTAAAAGAAAAAAACACAGAAAAAAGCAAAAAAAAAACCATAAAGACATAAAAAACAAAATAAAAAAAATGAAAACGAAAAAAAAATATATTATAATATAATTATAATAATTATATATAAGTATAATTAAAAGGCTATAATAATAATTATTATTATTATTATATATAAGTATAATTAAAAGGCTATAATAATAATTATTATATAAGTATAATTAAAAGGCTATAATAATAATAATTATATAAGTATAATTAAAAGGCGTGGGGAAGCTCCCCATGCCTTTTAGAGTATGTTATAATATAATAATATAATAATAATAAAGGGAACGATGGCCAGATTTATGGCAACATGGGACCCACTCCAATTAGACAAGGACTGATCTGCAGGGAAGCGACAAAAAAATGTCAAGCAAAAGACGCCGCCTATATTCAGTTTTCGAATTTCTAGACAACGCCACAAACATAAACCACAAATTCAGAATCCACCTGGGCAGGTGACGCCGAGAGAGATAGAGAGAGAGAGAGAGAGACCCCTAATCATGACCCACCATCCCATGAAACCTAAAGGAATCGAAAACGGTGAAGCTATACACAAACGAACATACAAAGTACAAACTCTATGAAACGGCTCAACTGTTGCACCGAGTACGTACCTACTGACCGCAATAAATGGAGATAATTACAATTTATCAAGTATGGTCGAAAATTCCTCTGGCGGTTCACGAAACAGGTATATTCTATCTCGGTTAGTACTCAGTTGACACACCACCACCGAGGAATCTTATCATGCTATACAGGTAGGTGAGTACACCTCCACCAAGTCCAGATGGATCCAGTTGAGATTCAGGGACAACCAAAACATTTACTGAAGGAGAAAATACTTGATGGTTCCGTTGACGGCTCTGACTCGGGCTCAGGCTCGGGCTTTTTTCGAGGGAGATGCTTGAAGAATGCTTTTACAGCTCCATCAACACCATCCTCATTCTCCATGTCTTTGGCAAGCTCCACCGCGCGCTCCTTCACCTGACATGTTAAATTCATCGGGTAAATCCCTCGCCTAGAATCCGTTGCAAAAATATATAGTTTCTTCTAGTTCTAAATGACAGTAATCCTACTCTTGCGGCGACTGGAATTGATGTGGAGGGAAAGCTTACGGTTTGCTTTTTTAGCTCAAAATAACTATAAGTGTTTTTAAAGCCACATGAGTAAATATCAAAGCTTGAGCTCCCTGATGGCAGCTGAGCCATAAACTGTATCTTTTTGCCAAGATTAGAAAGTTCATAGATGGATCATGTTTTTAATTCCAGATCAAAAGGAGATTGCCCAAGTTCAAACTCTCTTAATGCCCTTCATACATGATGAAGTGAACTTAAGCCCATCAAAAGGAGTTCCCTGGATGAGTAAATAAATATAAGGAGGTCCGCACATGCATTTTTTCCCCTTCCCAAAATGAACTTGAGCTTCTCAAAATGAGTTCCTTGTCAAGCTTTTCGCAAGATTATGAATTCTGCCTCGCCAGAAAGGAAAGGAGGACTGTGCATGTGGATTGTAGATTTTGACCTTTTTTTTTTTCTTTTTATCCTCAGCTAGTATATGTCCAGTGATTTGACATTACCTTGGGATCTAGCATGAAATGTATCGCCTCAACCAACTTGGTAAGTGAGAACTCATCAACAGGTATGGGTGGAGGACCTACTCCTCTCGCATGCACCCGCTCACCCCAGAAGGGTTGGTCACCAAAGAAAGGCACAATGGTTGTAGGGCACTACATTCACGAAAGAAGAAGGATAAAGAAAAAAGACATAAAGGACAGGATACAGAAATCTACAATACAAACAAGCCGCAGCTATTACCGCAGCTTTAAGACCAGCAGCTGTTGTTCCAGCACCTCCATGATGAACCTACAGCAAAGTGCAAGCTAACAACAATGGGACAACAAGATTGAAAAAGGAAACACAAAAATTGAAGAACCCAATCAACATCATCATCAACTACTCAAACTTTTCACCTCCCAACTCTTTCGCATTTTATAGATTTTGATGAGTGACAGTTGTTTCTCAAGTATTATATCCAACTGACAAAGCTGAAAAATTAAGCCTTACCACTGCCTTGCATTGCAAGAATAGCCAATCATGAGGACAGTTATCCAGTAGGTATATAAAGTCCTTCGGTTCTGCCACTGAGAGGAACCAAAATTAAGCTAAATAGATAGTGTACAAAAACCTAAAGATGCATATGCTGTGCTCACGGACAGTGCAACAGGAAAAAGAAACAGCTAGTAAACATACTAAACTCTAAAGGGGGGACCGGAAACTTACAGTTGCCCAGGCCACCCCAGCCTTTATTAATGATGCCCCTCTGCCCAGTTTGCTCCAGTGCTTCAACAATTGTTTGGGTCATTTTTTCTGGTTCTTGGACAGGCTGACATGAATAAGAAGAACGTAAGGACAACATCTAAAAAAATAGTGAGTGAACTGAGAAAATAAATTAAGAAAATGGAGGGGAAAAAAGAGCATGTATGATAGCAACTAGTGTAATCCTATTGCAGAGTCGATCTTCTTGGTATCAACTCTGCGCTCAATTATTGGGCACTGACACTTTGATGTGGACCAAATACGCAATTATGATTATATCTCAATTCACACACTAATCCACACATAGTGGAGACATCAGCGCGCTAACAAATTATTACATATAAGATCAGTTATGTCCCTGGGAGGAAACAACAGGTTTCAAGTCCTATGAAAACAATATGGACTATTTCTATCACATGAGACACCCAGCAGATTACATCAAATGGTAGTATCTGAACAGAAAAGGTTCCACCGCAGTTGATTCTTTTTGAACTGCAGTTGCTTAAACTTCAACAATAATCCACTTCAAACAAGCCAAATATGAACAAATAAGTACTCATCTTAGCCAGAAAACACATAGGAACTCTTTATGTTCAAGAGTCTCTCTCATGCCCATGTCAGAACAACATAAGATATAAGAATTATGTTCAGATTCCATAATGCGCATGTCAGAACATACATTTACAATTCTTGAGTAATGTTTGGATAGAAAATAGACCTTAAATTTCCTTTAAATAACAAAATCAAAGAAAGAACTAGGAAATGAACTCACAAGACTACCAAATCCAATATAAATAGGTTTCTGACCAGCCTCAAGCCATTTCAAAAGCGGTTCAGGAGGTTCATAATTTGATGCTAGGTCAAGAAAGCAGAAGCCGACCACATCAATTTTAGGCCCCCAATCTGCACCCAAGAAAAAAAATGCAAACTATAAATTAGAATCTTTCCATTAAAAGTCATGCCAGCTTGCATACCAGCTTGTTTAATATGAAATCACACATAATATGAAATAAACCATCCGTAAACAGCATGAATCATGACTGATAAAAACTCATTTGTGATCAGTTATGAATACTAACAAACTCACTCAAACGTGACCTCAACCTTGTTCAGTAAAGGATCGAAGCTTGGATAAGACTAGGTTCTACAGTTTTAGATTTGCAAGGATCAAGAACAAACTATTTATATGCTCCATCTCAGGATCATTTTATAGATCCCTGTAAACATTGATTTATCTTAGTTATATCCATTAAAGCCATTTGAATTAAAAAAAAAATTCACCGCTGCAGAGGGAATCATCCTCAAAACATTCTATGATTTGTTCTATTAGGCGACAGCATATGCAAGTCTTCTATTTTAGAGTATATGATTCCAAGCTAGTTAATGAGATGATATGAGTTTTGAGTTCAGCTATTAAATCATAGATTATTTCAAATAGAATTTGGGATAGCTCTTATAAACTCAAGTGGAGATTCATTCAAGCTCAAACTCAAAAAAGATTTTACCAAACCCAGTGTGAGCAGTCCAAAGCGTTACTTTGACTTGTTGCAACCTTACGAAGGAAAAAAGGTTACCTTGATGCTTGGCTAATAGCACAAGTTTCTTATTTTTTTTCAAAAATTTATAAAGGCAAAGCATTTAGTGGCCAAAAAAATCATTCCAAGACATAACTTTCAAGCATATCAAGAAAAGACACTAGATGCTCAGAGCAAAGTGAAGAAATTAGAAGCTCGCTGACCACAAACACCCTAATCCAATTACCTAAGAGGATACAATTAGTTATCACAAACAAAACATTTTAAGGTTCAGGTGCTACCAAATAATCATTCTTCTGTCAAAAACAATAACCCTGGTTGTGTAAAATTCATAAAGACACACGAGCGGACATGGTAGAAAACAGTCTAAAGTATACAAAAGGGATATGGGGGAGATATGCAAGCATCAAGGCACACGCCATAATTTGGTGGGATAAAGGAGAGGACTCCTTGTGGGAGTTGGTTTAAGTTTCTGATGTTGTTTAGTTCCAACAGAGCTGCATCAAAGTTGTCCAGGGCAATTCTATAATTTTACTGAATTGCTGGAATTTTGATAGGAGTCTGTTGTTTTATTTTTCCTGTTCAGATACTTTATTTAGTCCTTAAAAAAGTGGACTTGTTTATGTTTCTTATATTGGAATCCTTATGTTTTCCTACATAGGAATCCAAGTCCCGTCAGGATTAGGAGTCATTCGAGCATTATAAATATGCTTGTAGTATTTTGATTTCTAGTAGAGAATTTTTCTATTGAATAAATTGCAGCTTTTGCTAGGCTATGTGAGAGTGAGGCTTCCAATCTAGAAGTGAATCCTAAACCTTTTTAGTGTGAGGGTAGAAGTTTTATTCTCTGTTCTGTTTTTCTATTCCTAAAGCCCTAAAACTTCATATTATGCAACCTAACCTAATAAACATCCAGCTACGAACATTCCCCTACATTTGTCCTGCAACAGGAAAAGCACTCAATATGAAATGTTAGCTATAATTATTTAGTATGGCAGAAGATTAGCAGAAGCAGGTAAAACTGTAATGCCAACTTTCGACATTCTCCCTGTATGCAGCACCTTTGGGTTTAGGGGCAAGGTGAGGACTCCATATGTATCCATATGGCACGTCAGAATCAGATCCCTGTGAACCACTGAGATAAGTGACAGGTCGTAGCTTCAACTTTTTTTTCCTTAAATCATTTATCATGTCCCGTATTCCCAGCCAAATCATCGAATCGACTATTTGATATGAAAGCTACAGAAATTGCACGTGGCCAAAAGTAAGTCAGAAATAACCAGATATTTTAAAGAAATCGAAGCAACAAGGAGAGCTAAAAGGGAAAAAAATCCAGTGGGCTTACTCGATATCCAGCTGATTGCTTGACACGCGACAAGGGATGAGGAAATTCACTAGTTGGCCTGGCAAGAAAAGATAAAAAAAAAATTGCTTAAAACAGTTGAGGATTTACCCATTGAAGAGAATTATATATGTCAACATTGACAGACAGTAAGAATGTCGAAGCTACATCCTACTAATCAAGATTCCATTACCCAGGGAAGACTTACGTCCATGGCATGGTGAAGAATATATGAAGTGGTACTTTTAGGGCCTCTGCCACATGAGTATGCCCTAAAGAAAACATTACAAGGGTAAGTTGAAGAATATTGAACATGAAAATATAAATACAGGTTGAATGTATCTATGTAAGAAACAAACAGAGATGTTCCATGCAAAAGAAAAATACACATGCCACATCTGCATAATTTGGTAAGAGCAGACACACACAAGAGAGAGAAATGTAGAGGTGGAAGAGAAAATGATGCAAAACAGCAAAGAACAGCAATATAATGGCCAAAACTTGAAGAAAACTGAGAGAGAGAGAGAGAGAGAGAGAGAGGATGCACATCCAAGGAATTTACAAAATATTACCACAGGAGGAACAAGAGCAAGAGGATTGCCCTTTCCTAAAACAAAATTGAGTGAACAGAGAAATATAAGAATCATTTCACAAACCAAAAAAAAACTCCCATTCCTCAACCCCCACTTCAAAATAAAAGGGAGAACAATGCCAAATGAGGGAGTTAAAAAATAAATGCTTCAATTACCTTGATCTTCGTGTATTAGGAAAGCAATTTTAGACATAACAAGTGAGATGCCAGATATGAAACCAAAAATTGATAAAGAACGGAAAAAATTCGAGATTGAATAAACGAAGGGAAATGAGGAATTTATCCTAAGGTACAGTGACGCACCATTTACAAAATCATGATCCCATTTAATGGAAGAACAAGTACAATCAGGGTTTATGTCGAACAGTTGATTATAGTCAGGAAGAGTGACAGAGGTGCTGGAAACTCAGCAGAGGATTAAGAAAAAAGGTAATGCATGAACATTACAGCAGATTTCAACTGAAGCACAAAACATTATGAGTTTCAGAAGAAGTTTTACCATATGCTGGAGGATTGGCAATGATAGCATCTGCCCTAAAAGGGATTTTGGAATCAATATCAGGATCCTTGCAGGCAGGAAGTAAGGAGTATATAATTTCTTTTATTTGATTTCGTTGAATGGATACCTCAGAAGGCCCTGATGGCAAGAATCCTTTATTTTTTACCATGTCTGCTCATTAAAGCCAAACAAAACATGAAAGTTAGTGAAGGAACTTAAATTCTGAATTTGCAAGCATCCAATAAAAGGATAAACTCTAGTAAATCAGACTCGCAATCGACAATGTAATCTTTTGGAGAATCAGTCTCAAATATATTTGAAGAAATTTGTAACAGAAACTTGTACACAAAGCAACTTACTGGGGCTAGAAAGCTGTCTTGAAAGAAAAATTAAATGTTTCAGATAAACTCCAAAATTCTCCAGTCAAAACTTTTGCAATAAAAAATTTGTCTATAGCACTCTTTTGAACATACAGAAATAAATACAAAGACAAATATGCATTATCTGTTGCTAGTCAGACCGGATTACTATTATTGTTGAAGTATAACTTAAAACTTTTTGTCCATGCTGAGTAATCCACAGGTAGAATCCTACAAATTTGGCAAAAGATCATCCGAATTTCACTTTGTTATAATAAACCAACAGTGCATTTTGCACAAAAAGAATGGTTCATAGGCTGCAGCATGAACAATGAAAACCATTTCCTGGAATTCTTTCAATGACTTAAGAGATATGGAACTATTCCAAAAGACTAAAACATAAAGACTGAGGGGGGGAAAGAGCCCAATAACTTAAAAGAAGTGGCATTTCTAAATACATACAACCAGCAAGAACTTTAGGATCTCCACCCAAAGGAAAAAACTCCAACCCAGCTGTCAAGACAAATTCTCTAAAATTTGAATGAGTTGCCAGTCTAACACGATGGCCATAATCCTGCACAAAAAGCCCTTGTAAATGAACCGATATTTGCAAATGATTAAGTCTTGAAAACAAAATAGTTGATAATAATCTGACCTTATATTTACTAACGCTTTCATTGTAAACAATACAGTGAACAAAATGGAACTTTAGATTTTCTTTGTTCACAAAACATAGCAAGAAGCAAGCTTTTTCTTTGTTCACACAATCAGCATTGTAGATAAATAAAACCATTAGAAAGATGAGCCAAAAATGATGGGGGTGATCAAATGCAGCAAAAGAATGAATAATGGCTAAGTCAACCCAACCTTCATATTTTTTTTAAAGCTTCTGTGGAATAAATAGCAAACATATTACACATGCTTAAATTTGACGATTAAAACTTCAAACAACTGTTCATGAATAGGGCTCCCATTGAAAAGCTGATAATAAGAATCATCGACTAACCTGTAGACGTTTACCTATCGCAATAAATGGCTGCACATCTCCTCGCGTGCCAACAATGAGTATTACTATTTGCAGTGGCGGTATATACTGGTCTGTTGCATCAAGAGGCTCGTCATCAGCAACTGTATTACATGCATAATCAGATCCGACCCCAAGAGTTCGGGGTTCGACATCCCCTGGAACCACAACTTCTACAGTTCCATTATCTTTGACAGTTGCCATTCTGTTCAACAATATACGCTGCATATTTTTTTAAAGAAATCAAATAAAAACTCTAACCATGGTTCCATCATCTTCAACAACATAAAACACCACAATTATAGGAAATAAAAACCTAAATCAACTAGGAACAACTAATCACTGTCCCAAAATTAACTAAAATTATTCCACATCTTGAATAGCCATCGTAATTAGGAATTGGAGACCGAATATTAGCAGAAGGCTAATAATACCTTCTCCTGATCAGGAAGCTTGTCATCGTAAATTTTTGCAGCCTCTTCAGCAAGTATATTTTGATGCCTTTGCCCCTCAGTTTTGGATCTTTCTAACTTAAGCCGACTCGGAGTTGATTCTGATTTGTTGACACCAGGCTTTTCAGCCCTTGAAGTGTTTGATGTCCCGCCGCCGCTGATTCCTAAACAAAGAAATCTATAAGCCCATAAAACCAAGAAATGAGGCAAACACAATAAGAAACAAACTGTCAACGGAAATTTCTCATCCCTATGCTCAACAATGTTATCAGAATCTACTAATTAGAAACGAACTACAGAATTCTGTTTTTGACAACGGAATTAAATTCAACAACTTGACGAATTACCGTTACTAACTGAAGCAACATCAACTGCCTCTCTGCTCTCCAATTCATTACCATCACCGCTGGTTTCAACACCAATGCTGATTTCCCCTTCGATTCTTACCGAGATTTCGCCGGAACTCGAAGAAGACGAAGAAGAAGACGAACTCCGTTGCTGCGACTCCGCCATCGCAGCAACCGGCTCCGGCGAGCTCTTCTTGTTCTGATCCAGATCTGACGGTAGATTCTAGAGAGAACAAAGAGAGCGTTTAGTGCGTGGGAGAGTGTGCTTGGATTTTGGAGGGATTTTTTTTTTCTTTTTCTTTTTCTTTTTTCTTTTTTCTTTTTGAGCTGTGGGGAATTAAAGTGCAAAAGGATGCCAGAGAGAGAGAGGAGAGGCACGTTCGATGGAGTGGGTTACGGGCCGCTAATATTATGGTGACACGTGTGTATTTTAATTTGCCGGCCCTTTTATGATCGATGCGAATTACGGTTCTGTTATTTGTCTTTGCTCGTGGTGTCTGTCTTCTGTGTTGGGAAGCGCAGTTGGGACGGCTTTTATCAATGTGCCTCTTGCGTATTCGGTTTTTTTAAAAAATATATTTCTCTTTAAAAATAGTATTTTTTTTAATATTTTGATGTGTTAAATAAAAATAAAAAATTTATTTTAATATATTTTTAAATAAAAAATATTTTAAAAAATATTATCAAATATATATATATATATATAGATGAATTAAAGCACGTGATATTTTGTATCGCGGGTGAAGGAAATGGCTGCAGACACATCATTGATCCTTGATGCGCTGCGGGGTTCTAGACCAATGGGAAGTGCAGGTCTGAATAATACTCTTCTCCTATTGACTTTACGTTTTTTTTTCTTTTTACTGGGGGTACGTGCTGCCTGCGATTAATCTGGAATTTTGCGATAAGATCCCTAGTTTATCATCAAGATTGAGCTTCATATTTCTTATAAATTGGTTTTTAAGGTTTTTTTTATTTTTGTTATTTATTTTTGTATTTTAAAAATATTTTAAAAAAAATTAATTTTTTTTATTTTATTTTTTCAACTTAATATTTTTTTAATGTTTGAAATCATTTTAATATACCGGTTTCAAAAATAATTTTAAAAAAAAATATTAATATAATATATTTTTAAATAAAAAATACTTTAAAAAACAACTATAACTACATTCATATTTTCAAACACTACTAATTATCAGATTTGGGATGGGATTTTGACAAATGTTATGCAAGTTGTTACGAGGTATTTCTTCAATTATAGCTCAGCATTGAATGGAGCCACATTGATAGCCTTGAACTTCGGAGCCTCGGGTGCCTGATTCCGATAGTAAATTAACATGTTTCGAGTGCTTAATTATTCTGAAGAAGATAGCGAAAGTGATTTCTCAAACTGATTATTCGGATTGTGTCTTTATTAGCAGTTTTAACTTAAAAATATATTAAAAATTCAATTTTTTTAGGAATAGAGTCCAAATATGCTCTAAATCTTCTTCTTGCACTACGATCAACACTACTAAGAAATTATCAAATGGAGATATCGATACCTCGTAGGGTAATGAGAAGTTGTCTTCTAACAAAAATAATTTCTAAATTAAGAGGAAAATATTTAAGATTATTAATTCAATTTATTTTCATAAGTATTACAAATAATATAATTGAATGCAATTATATGGCTTAGTATTTTATCTCAAACATAAAAATTATATTAAGTTATCAAAATATGCTTATAAGTTCAATTCAATTTAGTATATAATTTAGTTCCAAACAAGTCTTTACAAAATATCAATTTCATTGGAATTGGATGGATATTGGTTTGAATTGTATAATATTTTATAGATAGTTCGAGTTCATGATGGTTACACTCATAGTTTGTTGATAAGTATTTTACCGACGAGCTCATAAATAAAAACCATCAATTGGCAAAACTCTTGTCGGTAATTGCATGCCAAAAAAATTTACCCGCTTCATTCCGCTATTATTTCCCTTGAGATGTTTGTCATGTAATTAACAAAATACCGTATACAATTCCATTAGTATTTTTATTTGTTTGTCGGTATATCCGTCGGTAAATGTAACATATCACCAAAAGAATATCATCTATAATTCCATCAGAGAGTTAACCATAACAATGACATTTGTAATAATTATTTTCCAACTCTTTGAAATATACCTACGGAAGTGTTTTGTCGGTAACCCCGTCAATAATAAATTATAATATTTTTAAAAATATATATATTGACCAGAAGTAGAAGAATAATTAAAAAAAATTAAAATTAAACACATAAAATAATATAAAAATAATATAAAAATTAATTATTTATTACAAATTTAAACATTTGTACTTTCAAATATTGTAATCACCCAACAAAAAAAGGGGTAAAGCCAGAAACGACTCCACCATCGCTGCTGACTTCTTAATCGGCAGCGACACGGTTTTCATTATCGATTTCTGAATCGGCAGTGACATAGTTGTCGTTGACGACTTCTAAGTCAACAGGGGCTGTGTGCGCTGATGAATCCATGCGTCAGCTTTGAAATCAGTTTCGTTGATGATTTCTGAGTCGGCAGCAGCTCCGTTTTCGTTGACAATTTCTTAAGTCAACAGTGGCTAGGTGCGCTGATGAATCCATGCATTTTGTAAAACCTGACAATTCTTGTCTTTGGCCAAACCATACTAGGAAGAATTAAAGGGTGAAAAACCAGCCAATTTTGGAGAAAAAAATGAAATCCTAACGAAAACTTGAACAAAAGGCCGACCAACACTAAATAAAATTAAAGGGACCAAACTGGTTTACTCCTGAGAGACCTTGGGAAGGGGAAAAACCAGTTCTGGGATAACTTAATGAGGAACAAGGATAAGGTAGAACAACCCTCAAACACCCCAGTACACTTATAGGGGCTATAAATACAAGGAGAGAAAAAGGGTGTAAACCCTGAGAAAAATAAATAAATAAAATTGAAGAAATTCATGCATACGGTTAAATAACAACAGAATTCAGAAATTTTTGAATATAAATTTCCGGGTGAAATAATTCGAGACATTATAATAAACCCGGTACTGTTGAGGGTTGGATTTAATTAAAGAGAACAATACACTTAAAAGAAAAGGGGGGCTAAATGCAAACAAGGGAAAATATAGAGTATAAGTACTCTCTCCTCACCAAAAATCTGCAGGAACCATAAAGAGAGAAAATAAGGAGTTTTATACCCATTCTTGCGAAATCAAGAGAGAAACACTAAAATTTCAAGAACCTATCCAAAATTAAGGGTTTATAGATGGGATAAACACTTGAGAGCAAGGGATTACCAAGAAATTGAACAAGAAGAAAAGAAAGGAGGGAGTTAAAAATCTTCAACTGGTTGAAGATCAAAATCTTAATTCGTACCGGGTAAGGTGTTCTAAACATGATCTTAAAA
>Ga0307515_10016909_pt1 | contig 13333 bp, 20 predicted proteins | sample 17_EM_MG_FD_194513 | JGI IMG/M metagenome (GOLD analysis project Ga0307515, IMG submission 194513) | Populus trichocarpa ectomycorrhiza microbial communities from riparian zone in the Pacific Northwest, United States - 17_EM | ecosystem: Host-associated > Plants > Roots > Unclassified | place...
ATGAAATTCTCTTAAGTCCCAGTTTCTCGTGATGATTTCCCCAATATACTCTGTGCTTTCTCATTCTTGTCTTCAACTCTACCATCACCTGAAAAAATGAAGTTAAGTCATCACTCACTATCTCTCCTTGCCATGATCACAAGTTAACACCGAGTACAGCGTACACTGAGTGCAGCATACACTGAGTACGGCATACACCGCGTACTGCGTCATCCCATGATCGACTCTCTCCTGCCCCCAGCCAGTCTCTCATCTCGCAGCAGACCATGCTGTACCCAAGTCTCTACATTCCCACAATTACAAGTTAACCAATGAATAGAGTCTCAGCTCCCGGCACGCCTCCCTCCTGATCAACCTGCTCCAGATTGACCGCCTCGAAGTACTCCTCCATTCTTGCACGATCATCTTCTCCAAGTGCATCTCTAATCTCGCTCGATCACAGCCTCCAAGCATATCTCTAAACTCGCTCTAATTATGGCATCCAAGTTCACATGATGACGGCCTCCAAGTGCATCTCCAAACTGGTATGATCACGGCTGCCAAGTGCATCTCCAAACTCACACAATCATGGCTGCCAACGACATCTTCATACTCCCTCGATCACAGCCTCCAAGTGTGTTTCCAAACTTGCATGATTACAGCCTCCAAACTCGGTCCTTCACGGCCTCAAGTGTGTATTTTGTATAATGAGATGATGTCTATCTACCCCGGTGTCTCCCAAATATATACTGCCCGTTGCTGAATTCATCTCCGTTATCCCTCTATCCCCTTATGTAGATATAGAGAGACTTAGATAATACATGCCATATTATGATGTTGCAAATCTTGTGACTGTAACAATGACCAATATGATCGATGAAATGCCGTGTGGTTATGGAACCCTAAATCCACTGGTGTGAAAATATGGCACCAAGTCTCCCGCAGAGCATGTGCAGCAGTCTCAGCACCTCTCGAAGTCTCCTGCAGACTTGCACAGTGGTCTCAGCAGCTCCACAATTTGAATATTCTAATACTCACTCTTGTAGCATCCTGAATGCACCGCCATCACTTCAGGTGCTTTGAGGAGCACGTGAGAATGCTCTTGCGGAGTCTGAAAGCACTTTGCCAAGCTCCAGGGGGGGCTGGGGGCATCTGGGAGTACTTAGAAGCAGTGGTGAGGGCTACCAGAGTGTCTGGGAGGGTTGCGTATGGCTTCCGGACCGAATTACATTTTGCTGATGCATCTCCTGGCCTTCCTCCATCTCCTGGCGTTGCTCAGGTAGCACTGTTGGCTCATCGTCTACCATGGTATCAGCATCGTCACCCGATGTATTTACCATCTCTCCCTGGCCAATCGTCCGATGTTCTTTGCCATCATCCTCATCCTTATCCTCCTCCTCATCTTCCTTTTCTTTATCTTCCTCCTGTTCAGCTTCCTCCGCATCATCGTCACCATCCCTTTCCATATCTACATTGCCGTCTAAATCAACACCATCTGGTGCGTCCAAATCTTCCCCCATACGGATATCCACATCAGGATCCAGTTCTGAGTTGTATTCGTTGTCTGATTTCTCGGTAGAGTCGGTATCATCATCTCAGGAAATTGACACGGTGGGCAGTGCTTCCGGCTCTGAACATACCCGCTCTAGTTAGCCCTCCGTGCCTGATTCTACATCATACCTTTCCTTCTGCAGCTGCAAAGCATCAGCACGAGAGATATGTTGTCCCCCTGATGTTTGTGTAACAATACCTTTCCCTTTACCGTTTCCCGTCACCTTCCCCTCGCGTTTCCCCTTCCCGTCCTTTGTTCCCTTCCCTTTCCCGGTCCCTTTCTCACCTCCCTGCGTGTCTTCCTCACCCTCGCCAGTGTCATTGTCATTGCCATCGCCAGGAAGGCTCCTTCCACCGCTGAGCGCTCTGGGATACTCCCAGTTCTCATCATCATCATCCTCGTCGATTATCTCATCCCAATTCAGAGGTCCACCGGGCTGGAAGTCGCCTGGCTTGTACTGCCGGCAGCTTGGTGGCTCAATCTTTGCCCTGGAATTATCGCTGCATTACCAAGAGAAACTGTGGCCGGTGCGTTAAACCATCCCCGAGCTGGTTGTCAGCGGATTGGAGCGATTGAATTGATCCCTGAAGGTATGGGTGTTATCCCACCTCCAATTGCTCATTTGGTCATGGGTTTTGTCAAACATTTGCCCCATATATGAGTGGATGGCAGCCCACCACTCCCGAAAAGGTGAACTCCTGCTCCAGCGGTGCTGCCAGAGCAGCTGGAATGGTGAAAAGTGGCGAGTCGTGACTGGATCAAGAAAGATTATATCCTAAAAGAGGTCCCATGCCCTCTTGTCCTTAATGCCGCGAACATTGTATATCCGTATGTGTCTACGGAGCTGTTCCGAAATGAATCCCTTTATACGGTCCCGATCATACGACAGGTGTCGATTTATAATCGAAGTCGGCATCTTCGCCCTTGCCTTCCCCTTTCCTTTGCAGCTGCCCTTTGGTGCCATCGCTGTAAGTTGACAATGAATCTACATCCAAAACGCTAGCATTATGATACAGTTGCATGTAGCGGAAGGGAGCCGAGAGGGAAAGTACAAAGGTGTGTCGGTCATTGGGTGTGTTTTGGAAGGAGAGGCATTGGGTTGTGCAAGTCACGTGAGGTCGAGATCACGATGCTGTCGGTGTGTATAATATGGGAAGAAAAGAGAATGGATGTGTAGGCTGGAAGCAGGGATATATATACTAGAGTTCCGGCGATTTCTTAGTTCAACTTGTGAGTTTTGTTGGTGAACGAACACAAAACGGCCCAGCATTCATCTTGCAGAACCACCAGGGACCTCATGAACAAGAAGCCTCGAGACGAGATTCAGTACTCGCTGAGAGGACCGGTTACAACACCGGGCGTTGCGTTTGCATCACGCATCCTTTTTACCGCTAAGACCTCGTGCATCTCGGAGTAAACTGAGTAGTTTTCAGTTTATCCCAACTGTGCTACCATCCAACACCGCTACCAACGCCTTCCAGTGGAAAACGCACACGCAACTGATCTCATAGGATAGAGAATACGTCATAGTTCGCTTTGTGATGCTTTTAGCTCTGCGAAAGTGGGATATCCACCGGGAAGTTGAAGATATACACAATCGATGATTCGAAGTATTGTGGCAAGAATGAGTGCAATACAATCATAATCGCGCCAAAATGTCATAAACACCATTCAAGCAGTGCAAATAGACCTTCAGACGTTGCTGTAACAGTGAATCCCAATGCTCAGTTCAATCTTAGTTTAATCTGATGGCAGTTAACCCGATAATTGAATGCTTCTGAAGGCATCTCGTCACCGAGTATTGTCAAGGTTTAGAGTCTAGCGCGGTCTAAACTGCGCCTCCCTTTGTTGTGAAATCCGTCCATGGTCATTTGAATTGGAGTCTACCTTGCCTGCCGTTGCATATCCATGCAGAGGATATTATTCCTACCTTCTTAACGTCGAACATCTATGTCACAATATGGCGTCCTGAAGCACCTACACTGAAACGATGCTGGTCATACGAAATGTTCGAAGTCTTGTTAATCGTCATAATCAACAAATGCATGGGCCTTCAGGGAATTCTCAACTTCCGCCTCCTAAGAGACGCGTTTCCGTACCGGTTGGCGAGAGGAATTCCTCGCAAGGAGGGAGATCCATACGCTCTACAATCCAAAGTCAGAACTCCACCCCCTCATGTTCGCCGAACATTTCTCACGTTGCAGATATCAATCAACGCGTGCCCTCCACTCCGTCCGTTACACAGCGGCGGTCAATAATTACTCCAACCGCCACGCTGGATACAAGCAGTTGTAACACACCAGCTCCCAGCAGAACCATACAGTCAGACTCAACGTGTCGCGTTGTATCCAGCCCAGCATCCGGCATTGCTAGCACTCCCACTCTTCTCAGCAGTCTTGAAAACCTGCCTACCCCCATCCGCAATCCAGAATCCCGTGCGATCATTACCTATCCACTGAGAACCCGAGCTACCGAAAGGGATCAGTGACAGAGGCAGTGGCAATTGCAACTGCAGGCTGTGTCTACACCTCAATCAATGGTCTTCGTCAGTCGCAGCATCCATTGATATGGTCACTCCGACATGACACGTCTTGAATTTGCAAAGGGCAGGCTCCTGCAGCTCTACATGTGGAACACACAGCCGTTAATGAGTGCAAGCGACTTGGAGATGATAAATGATGCAATGCGATGAGTTGTGAAAGCATTAGCTAAAGCCCCATACTGGTAGATAATAGAGCCGTACTGGAACATCGCTCTGCAACAAAACAACATGTGGTCCATAGCTTTCAATGCACGCAGAAAGGAGATCTTGAAACAGGTATGCTTAATCAATGGCCCACGGCGGATAGTACACCCCCAAACTGGTACTAGGTTCGCACACAAGTCTATATGGTTAACTCCCATTTTATTCAATCAGTAAGGGACAACATTGCAGAGCTTTATGATCTCCACCGCTTTGAATCTGCCGCAGAGCGTTTGGAATTGATTGATTCCCATCTGGCAGAGAATAAATATCTTTTTCCGGTAGAAGAGCGTGTGGACGGTGGTGTAAGCGGTGCAAATCCAGCGCAGAGAGAGTCGAAAGCTGATAACGAATTGCTAGCGTCCACTTTACTTCCTAGCAGAAGCAATTCCACGATTTATCTACATCAAGTTTTATCATTGAGCGAATAACCGTGCTAAGTATGCAGATGGATTTTATAATTCCATGATTAACAACAAGGACGGTCAAATACCCTGGCCACTGATCATGTTTACATGCACCGCGTTGCGCCATGCTCATCTGGAGTGGCAAAAGAACAAAGGTGTTCATCCGAAAGGTTCCAAGTCAAAGCTGATAGCGAACAGACCTGATCGCTCGAACTACTTCAACCACAAGAATGACGGTGGTATGATCGCATCCTGCTGCGCTGTACCGTGTCGCAAGTTGTTAACCTCGCCTGCCTTCGCAGAAACATATAGGTTCTTGATGAATACCTGGAACACACTACCGCAGAGCTATCAACAGAGGGTGTATAACAAGGCTCTTGCTACAGTCAAGCGTCAGATCCAACAGGCGGAGAACCCAACGCCTGCCGTGGTGATCTGCGTGGAAGCAGCGCGTGTTGAAAATGCTATTCTTCTTGTTTAATTGGCCTCGGAAGTGGCGCTTGAAGAGCCTGAGATCAGAAGTACTGACCCAAACATCCCGATAGACAACAATTGCACCGATGACCAACTTCATTTCGGGATGCCTGGAGGCAGCGCGGATTCTGAAGATAACGGTGATGAAAGCGAATATCGCGATGCCATCCCCACCTCCAGCCAGCGATGACAACCCACGACAGAACTGGAGAGGTTTGACCTGGGAACCAGTGATGTCGACTGGTATGAGGGCGAGGATGGCGACGATGCGGATGCGGATGCGGATCAGGAGGAAGAATCATCGCAAGTCGATGATGGATCAATGCAGAATGTGGAAGACTGTCCTGGGATCCGGTGATATCGATAGGCATGAGGGGGAGGATAGTGATGATGTGGATGTGGATGAGGAGGAAGCAGCATCGCAAGCCTATGATGGATCGAGGCAGAATATGGAGCACTGACCTGGGACCCAGTGATGTCGACGGGTGTGAAGGGGAGGATGGCGACGATGCGAATTTGGATGAGGAGGAAGAAGCATCGCAAGCCGATGATGGATCAACGCAGAATGTGGAGGACTGAGGGCATAGTACTAGAGAGTGTGAAGATTGGACTGTATATTTCAGAGCTGTAAAATACGATAATGGCAAAGCAAATGCAACTGCAAGCCAGATACCCGAAGCGAAGACTGTATTGCAATTAGCGATAGCAACGGGTCCAAATTCCCGGGTCGGTTCCGGGATCGGTTCCACCCGAAACCGGCCCTTTGCAACGGGTCTTACCACACGAAAAACCCGGACCGTAGGAAATGGGGTGGCTTTACCACCAAAAACCCGGCATTTCAAGTCCACAAATTTCGCTCCAATTAAGTATTTGAGTTCTGATTGTATCATGACATGATCAGTATGTAAAATGTCCAGTTTTAGCCCCTCTTTCACCTCTCGCATTCAGATTTGGGATCGGACCAATATTCGTGGAGGTGCTATAGAAAACCCGCGAAATTCGTTTAAAAATCGCCTGTATTTCACAGCCACTCAACGAATATCAGTCCAATCGCAAATCTGAATGCGGGAGGTGAAAGAGGGGCTAAAACTGCACAATTTATGTACTGATCATGTCACGAAATGATCAAAACTCATATACTTAATTGGAGTGATAGTGACAGGAACCGTAGAATGGAACCGCGGTCCGGGTTCAACACGGCCAAAAACCCGCGGGTTTATGTCCGGTCCGGGTAACCAACCCGCCAAGACAAGGAGGGTCGGGTTGCTTGACGGTTCCTGACCCGGACCGGGTCCTTCGCTTCGGTTCCAGCCCGGACCGAAGCCGGGTAACCCGGAACCGTTGCTAACACTAATTGCAATATGTGACAAATTCTCAAGGCTGAACATAGACGGGGCAAGTGCGGCATCCGATATATAGCAATAGCGGAGATGTAAAATGTGGCTATCGGCGAAAGAGAGGCATGAATATCCCCCGGCGTGGTGTGAACGGCTACAGCATAACTGCAGCCCCTGCAAAGAGTGTAACACACGTGTTGTTCTGATGGTGCGTATACCAGGTGCATAGTAATAGAGTTGAGTATGCAACACAACCCATCGCCTGGGCAATGGGAAGTGTGTAATTCTCCGTCAGAGGGTATGAGGTTCTATCACAGCCATCACTGCCGTCCAGAACACCCGGGTGTTTCAGACGGAAACTAGCGTTTTAGATGATGTGTTATCGAGCGAGTTTAGAGACGCACATGGAGGCCGTGTTTGTGCGATCGTGCAGGCAATAATTGAGCGTGTTTGGATATACATGTGAAGGCAGTGATCGAGCGACTGTAGAGGCCGTAATCGAGCGAGTATAGACATGCACTTGGAGGCCATGATCGAGTGAGATGGGACGAGTACTTTGACATGATCAATCTGGAGGCGGGAGTTCGGGAGGGAGGCGCGATGTGATCTGAGACTGTATTGATGGGTCAACAGCTGGTGGTGGGAATGTAGAAAACTGAGTACAACATGGTCTACCGAGAGATGAGAGACTAGCTAGGAGCGGAACACAGTCAATGTTGCATAGATGCATTATGCGGTTTATGCAGTACGCGGTGTATGCTGTACACAGTGTATGCATAACGCAGTGTATGCTGAACTCGGTGTATACTGTACTCGGTGTATGGTGTACTCGGTGTATGCTGTACTCGGTGTATGCTGTACTCGGTGTATGCTGTACTCGCAGTATGCTGTACCCGGTGTTAGCTCTTGATCACGGCATGGTGATTTTCAGAGCGATGACTCAACTTCATCTTCTTAGGGGATAGTAGACTTGATGATGATAAAGAGAGAGATGATAGAAGACGGTGGAAATCATCATGAGAAACTGGGACGCAGAGAATTTCGTGTGCAAGTGAATATTCCGTCCCCGATACAGTAGGTACGAGTGCCGATCTGGGCTATAGTTACCCTGACACGAGGATTTCTCAACCCAATGAGGCAAGTTGTACCCCTGATTTCTTGTATCCGCTCATATCCTCCAAAACATTCTCAGCTATTCCCCATCTCTGTTTTTCTCCTCAACACCTCAACCATAATCGCAGAACACAAAGTTGAGTCATCCCTCTCTATTCCTCCATGCCATGATCAGGAGTTGACACCAAGTACAGCATACACCGAGTACAGCATCCACCCATGATAGTTTGTTTCCCCTCCATTCTCATGATTAGGAGTTGACCCCTGAATGTAGCTTCAGCGTCCGGCGTAGCTCCCTACACGATCGACCGCCATTAACCAGCTCTCCTTGAGAGCTCAAAGTTAAAGTCACATTGTCACATTCCGACAGTTGCGAGTTAACTAACTGATAAATAGAGTCTCATCACGCGGCGCGCCATCCATCAACCGCCTCCAAGTACTCGTCCAATCTCCTTTGATAACGGCCTCCAAGTGCATCTCCAAACTCGCTCGCTCACGGCCTCCAAGTGTATCTTCAAATCATCTCCATTTCGGGTTACAAGTGCATCTCTCAAGTACACTCGATAATGGCCTTCAAGTGCATCTCCAAACTCACTTGATCACGGCCTCGAAGTGAATCTTCATACTCGCTCCATTACGGCCTCCAAGTGCATCTCTCAAGTACACTCGATCTCGGCCTCGAAGTACAAGTCCAAACTCGCTCAATCACTGCCTCCAAGTGCATCTCCCAACTCAGTCGATCATGGCCTCCAAGCACATCGCAAAACTCCCTCGCTTACGATCTCGAAGTGCATCTCTAATGTCATTCGATCAGGGCCTCCAAGTGTATATCCAAATACGCTCAGTTACCGCCTCCAAGTGCATCTCCAAAGTCGCTCAATAACGGCCTCGGAGTGTATCTCTGAGTTCACTCGACCGTCATTTTCAGCCGCTCCTCGAATTGCTATCAAGCACCGCCTGCAACCAGTCCAGATATACCGTGTGTAGATGGGTAGCTATATAGATACATAGATGGGAATACAAACTGAATACATGAGTTTTAAAAACCATTGAACGATGAGTAGTAGCTACGATTTCCTGGCGCACCTGCAGCGTTCCCAAAGAAGATGTTTTTCCCACACGGCTCGACTGTGATTCGAGGTGCTCCCAGAGTTGCCGCTGGCGCACTGAGGATTGTCGTCGGTGTATCGAGACTTGTCACCGGCGCTCCTAGACTTGTCGCTGGCGCTCCCAGGCTTGTTGCCGGCGCTTCCAGGTGCTCCCAGGTGCACCCAAAGTTCTCTCTGGCACCCTGAGATGTTCCCAAACCTATCACAATCACTTCCATGGTACTGATGTAGCAGGCATCAGAGACCCCAGTTACTCTGAAGGCCGGCAGGAATGCCGTCCTAGGGTCTAATACTCTTCTGAAATTGACGCATCTCAGATTACACTCCACATCCTCTCAGAGACTCCTGGAGTCTTCCAGTAACTAAAATACATTTTGCTGATGTTGGTACCGTATTCTCACAGCAGTGGTTTCTTAGGGTTCCATAACAACAAGGCATTTCGTCTATCATGTTCATCTTTGTTACAGTCACAAGATTCATTACATTATAATATAGCATGTATTATCAATCTATGTCTCTATATATACACAGACAGTCAATATGGCTGCAGACGGTACTGGAGCATAACCGGAGGGGCACCTGGAGACGGAAATTGAGTGAACGTAGAGATATACTTGGAGGCCTTGACCATGGGAACTTGGTGATGTACTTGGAAGCTGTGATCGAGTGAGGTACGAGATGCAGTGAGAGGCCGAGCTCGAGCGGGAGAAAGAGATGCACTTGGAGGCCGACATTGCACTAACTCAGAGATGCCCTTGGAGGCCATAATTGGGCATGTTGGAAATGCACTTGGAGGCGATGGTCATGTGGACTTGGAGGCCGTGATTAAGTACGTTTGGAGATGGACTTGGAGGCCGAGATCGAGTAACTCAGAGATGCCGATGGAGGCCATAATCAGGCAAGGTTGGAAATGCAGTTGGAGGTGATGGTCATATGAAGTTGGAGGCCGTGATGCAGCGAGTTTGGAAATCCACTAGCAGGCCGATATTGAGTAACTCAGAGATGCACATGGAGGCCCTAATCCAGTGAGTTTGGAAATACACTTGGAGGCTATGTTCGTGAGAACTTGGAGGCCGTCATCAAGCAAGGTTGCAGAAGCACTTGGACATCATGATCAAAGGTGATTGGGGGATGACTTGGAGGCGGGCAGTCTGGGGCGGTAGATCGGGAACGAGGCACGATGGCAGCTGAGACTCAATTAATTGGTTTCCTTGCAATGGTGGGAATGTAGATAGTTAAATACCACAAGGTCCGCCGAGTGATGCGAGACCTGCTGGGAGCGGGCGACAGTCCATCTTGGGATGATTCTTTACACGGTGTATGCAGTACTCGGTGTATACTGTACTCGGAGTATGCTGTACTCGGTATTAACTCATGCTCATTGCATGGGGAGATATAGAGGGATGACTTAGCTTCGTGTGCTTCGGTGATGGTACATGTGAGGACGAGACAGAGAGAGATTAGAGGAGATGGGGGAAATCATCTTGGACAAAACTGAGACTTCAGAGAATTTCGCGTGCGAGTGAATTTACCATTCCCGATACCGCAAGTACTACTTCCGATATGGCGGGAAAGAACAATGATAGGAGCTCCTTTACACCCAATTATGCAAGTTGTACCCCCGATTCCTCATATCCGCTCGTATCCTTCATACCCTTCGCATCTTCTTTCCCCCAATCTCTCTTTCTCGTCCACAACTCTATCATAATCGCAGAACACAAAGCTAAGTTATCCTACTTCATCCTACCATGCAATGATCAGGAGTTAATGCTGAGTACAGCATACACCGAGTACAGCATACACCGAGTAGAGCATACACCGAGTAGAGCATACACTGAGTAGAGAATAAATCAATGATTCCACCAGTCCAGCAATGGACCAGTCCGGACTGGAACCGTCCAGTCTAGTCCAGGTCCAGTCCAAGAAATTTTGGACCGAGATAGGACCAATCCAAAATTCTTCGGGGCCTGGACTGAACTGGCATGGACTGCTTCGGACCAGTCCACTCGGGCCGAATCAGCCCGATTCCGCTGGGAGTTTCTGATACACTGAGTCGACAAATAGACTCATACACATATACTCATACATGTAGACTCCTCTTGCCATTCACAAGTCACAATGCCCATCTCACCCCTCACCACTTGCCACTCACCCCGGCGGGAACTTCCTGACGTCCATGGCCACCAGCAAGACCATCACCGCCATGTCGGATATCTCCATGGAAAACAGCTCCGACACCTGTGCTCGCTGGCATCGGCCCGCTTTCCAGCCCGTTGCCTTTCCCACCTGCTTCCAGAGCTCCCGCTGCTGGTATTTCCACCGGCTGCAGTGATGAAGGAGATGCTCCCGTGTTTGAAGCTCTGGTAGGCGCATGCCCGCACTTTAGTTGGTAGAATCTTGTTGCTAATGACTTTGCGCTTATCATTGGGATAGGTCTCCTATGTCCTGCTTTGCCCTTCAGTCTGTAGCGAAAGTGCTTACTGCATTTGTCAGCCTCCCACTGGGCCTTGGCTGCTGATCTTCCTTCAGGTTGTGTCTGAGTTAGGGTTGCAGGGATTACTATTTCACTTCTTTAGTTTTTCGTATCTACTTTGAAATTGATAAATTATATCCTGTTTGGACTGTTCCAGACCACGCTCATCCAGTCCAAGACTGCCAGTCTGGGGCCCGGTCCAGTCCGACCTTCCGGTGGGACCGGACCGGACTGAGCCCTACCCCAGACCGGGCCCGTCCGGTCTGGTGGAAACATTGGCATAAACTGAGTGCATGATACACCGAGTACAGCATACACCGAGTACAGCATACACCGAGTACAGCATACACTGAGTACAGCATACACCGAGTACAGCATACAGCGTGCACAGCATCCACCCAAGATGGTCTGTCTTCCCTTCATTCTCACGATTACGAGTTGACCAGTTAATGTAGCTGTTCCAACCCATACGGCATCTTTTCCAGTTGGCCAACTGGTTGACTGATACACCAATTTCTCCACTTGGTGAATAGCTCGACCGGTTCACCACGGACCAATGTGCCAAGTATGAGGCTGGGAGGGGGTTGGAATGAGGCTGGAGAAATGGTAGTTATATAAAAGTCCACTTCAAACCACAACCTTTTCCTCTGAACTATCAATCACAGGTCTCCTTACTCTCCACCTCTCATACCTTTAATCTTTATATTCAAGTTCATTTGTTCCACTCTGATCATGTCTACTGCTATTGCTATTACCTTGGGATCTGCCATGTCCATTAGCAGTTCAGCTACCGCTATCAATCAATCTGCTGCGACAGCTAGCACAATGTCCTCTTCTGCTTTCAACACCGCGGCAATGACTCCTACTACAACTCCCCAATTTCAGGAGGGGTTTTCCCATGCACTAAGCCAGGAGTTTCTCGCATACCTGGAGTGTAATGCTGGTACTATGAAAACCTCATTTTCTACTTGCAAGGTAAGTGATTACAAAAATTAGTTGATTTTTCCACATAAGAAGCCCAATAGCATGAAAGGTAAGAATGAACATGTATTTTCATGTGGTATTCGCTGAGTATCCTCTTAATTGTACCGGTTCTAACCAATTCACAGGATTGAATCAGCAGTAACAATATAACCTGTGTACTGAAGCTCTGAAGAACTTTGAAAATTTAAATGGCATGCTTCATCAGAGACCAAAAGTTGAATCTGAACTGCCCCAATGGGTAGTACCAATATCTGAAACATTCGATCAGATTGAACAAGTCCATGCTCACCTTGGTCATGCTGGTTATGTCAAAACCTTTAAAGGCCTTCAAGATCGATATTATGGAATTACCACAGAACAGGTACAATGGCTGGTTGGACGTTGCCAGACTTGTTTGAAGAATTGTCCAAATCGCTCGAGAGGAGAACAAGAACAAATCATTCCACATCGTATTTTGGAACGTGTTCAAATTGATCTTATTGATATGCGGCATTAGCCAGATGGACAGTTCAAATGGATACTACATATTGTTGACCATTTTAGTAAATTCTCTTCCCTGGCAGCATTGAAAAGCAAACAGGCAATTGAAGTGGCCGATTCAATAGCAATTTGGATTGAACAGGTTGAACCTCCAGCTATTCTTCAGTGTGACAATGGTCGGGAATTCAAATGGGTTCTTTTAATCCTGTTAAAAAGATATGGAGTAAAGGTTATTAATGGTAGACCACAAACACCCTCAACACAAGGATTAGTTGTACAAGCAAATGGCACTGCAAAAACACGATTACCAGCATGGAAAGAAGATTTCGGACAAAAAGATTGGGCTGCTGCTCTACCAGATGTCTCACTTAAAATGAATCGGACAATCCATTGAGTAACTGGAAAATCCCCCTATGAGGTTATGTTTGGTCGTAAGCCCAGGTGGAATTATCATCTGTCACCAATAGAACGAGAATGTGCTACTCTGGATAATGTGTCCGATGAAATTACACATGAATTACTGCTTCCTGATCAGAGTTCTACCACTGATGAGCCACACACCTTTACACCTTCCTATGAGTTCGATCTCGATAATGCACCATCAGCTTTGCTATCGAGCATACAGCCAACCTGTTCAACTCAAGCCAGTACTTCCAGCAAGACTGCAAACACTATTGTACAA
>Ga0307515_10016910_pt1 | contig 13333 bp, 4 predicted proteins | sample 17_EM_MG_FD_194513 | JGI IMG/M metagenome (GOLD analysis project Ga0307515, IMG submission 194513) | Populus trichocarpa ectomycorrhiza microbial communities from riparian zone in the Pacific Northwest, United States - 17_EM | ecosystem: Host-associated > Plants > Roots > Unclassified | place...
AGAAGGGAGATGGTATTACGGACGCTTTAAGTATAATATTACAACTACTAGGAAGGGAGTTGGAAGAAGCTAGTTAGTTAATATAAGCACGGTCTAGTATAGAGCTAGTAGAACTATATAATAAGGAATAGTAAGCAAGTTATATAATATGCTATATAAGGAATAAGAGGAATAAAGGGAACTTATGTACCTTATGTATAATGCGTACCTTATATATAAGGAGGGTTTCTTAGGAGTATAGTTATGTATTTAAAGGACCACAGTCCCTACTCTAGATAGTTCTTTCCTTATAGTGATTCTTAGAATATAATTAGAGTTAATCTATTAGGCAACTACTCTACCAGTTATTATTACGTTGTTGACTTACTTGCAATACCTATACACCTAGCCCAATAACGAGCCTACCGTAGTACTTGCTATAAGGTTCCGTTACAAAGTAGACAACTTCCTAAATAATATCTTTTACCAGAAGTTGTAGGCCGTAACTATTATAAGGTATAAAGAAGACGTAAGCCAGGCGAGGATCTTTAGCAGCTTCCTTCTAAGCACTCCTTATTATATTATAAGTATTTATCGCCCACGAATTAAGTCGCAATAGGTTGTTATTAGTAAGCTTAGAAGCCTCATTAATTAGCTAATCTGCCATCTACTTTACACTAACTATTTATTTAGATAAGACTTCTAACTTAATATAAAAGGCGCTAAAGCTAGGTACGCTTATATAGAGGTTCTACACTTATTACTTTCTAATATTTGTCAACTTGTCGGTTACTAAATTAAGTAAGGCGCTAGCAGAAATATAAGGGAAAACGCTGCCTTAAATTATCTTATAGCAATCTGCCCATAAGTTAGTATACTATTTTCTATAGTAATTACTAAGAAAGTAGCATATTTACCTATAAGTAGAACACCTGCAAGGTCCTTATAATTAGGAAGAGTTAGCCCTAAATACGTGGCTTTAATAGCGGCTCTTATATATTCCTAGTAGTAATAGTTAAACGGTAGGCCTCCTATATATACTATTATAGCATATTTAAGTTATAGGGCCTTATAAGCGATAGGACTAAGTGCTAGAATAGTAATCTAACTTTGTTTTAGCTATAGTTTAGTTAAATCCTTTATAAATAGTAAGGCTTTATATTTCTCACAGCTAGATAGGTAAGTACGTAGTAGGTCAGTTTTCTACGATTGTTTGTAACCGTAATGGGTACATTAGGCTCGCTCAGTCTTCGCGCCGTCCTTCCTAAACTTCCGGAAGGCGGCTGCGACATTAAGATCCTCATTTCTACCACGTTTAGTAGACATATTAGTGGTAATAGAGCTTTTAAATCATTGGGAAGATGACGATTTAGTTGTGGTGGGGGGCCGTGCGAGTAGATTTGCACGCTGACATAATAACTTTAATTAAGGTTACACTAATCAGAGGCCTAGGATTTTAAAAGACGCTAGTGACTGTCCGAAACCTGACCGTAATTAATTCGGACGTCCGCAAATCCACCCCTAGTGGTCACAGAACCTTAATCTTATTGATTCTATTGGCCAGCCCTTATCGATAACAGTAGGACGAAATGTACCAGGGGAAAGGATAGAGTTATACATGGGCAGAAGACGGTTACAACTTTGAGCACCAGGGCGGAATTACTGGCTCTGTCTTATGTGGCAAAGGAAACATACAGATGGAAACGTTTCTTCCAGGATATTCGGCTTGATCCCGGACATGAGCTTGCCCTTTCATGTGATAATCAACGAACGATTCGGTTCTTGACAAAGGAATTTCCGTAGCTCGACTAAGCTCAAGCACGTCGATGTTCACCACCACTAGCTTCAACAGGAGGTTCAAGAAGACTGACTTAGGATTAACCGGATGCCCGCCACGGGGATGCCGGCAGACGGATTGATAAAGGCACTGCCGCGCCAGAAACACGAAGCCTTCGTCCGCCAGATAGGCCTGGTCGACATTGAGGAGAGTGAGGAGCAGGAACTTCTTATGCCGGACTGAATATTGAGAACGCTGATTTTATCAGAATATTGCGAGCGTATCTGTGAGGAAGGACCTCGCACAGGGTAGACACACGTAGACGGGACGTCTGAGCGCGAGAGAGAAGATGTTGGTTGATTGTGCTATGTGTGCCCGTCTGGACGAGGGAACTAATATACACTGTCCGGCACCTTCCTCCCCGCAGAACATGCTTGCCCTGACGCCGGCACTTCCTCTCCGCAGGGCACGCCTGCCCTGACAGTATCCGAAGCACTTCCCGCAATCTCAGCTTGTCTCGCTTTCATTTCTGCTATACGCATATCCTGCCGTGGCAATGAGGCTATCGCATCACTAACGCTGAGTGATCCATCTTTTACCCTCTGCCACAGTGAAAAGAACTTGATCTTGCTCCTGGGCAAGAGCATTTTATGAAAGAATTGGATGAAGAACTGACTTTCGGTTGGTAGTTGGGAGAGGCGTTTAGAGGGCAGGAGAACGAGGATTTTAGAATACTGAGATAGAATATAGAGAGTGAGATTGTGATTTAAGCTGGAGTCGGTTAATCGCTGAACGATGGTATAAATTAAAGCTAAAATTTGACAACTTAGCTATACAATTACTTAGATAAGAGCGAAGGAATTTTATCTCACCGTTTAAATATGGCTCAAGGCGTGGAAATCGGCACATCGATCGGGGAAAGAGAAGAGTGTCCGACAAGAAAGATGACTCATTGACATCCAGGTGCCAAAGGGAAGAGGGAATGAGCAGAATGCCTGTGGCAACTACCCTTGGTGGTGAACGCCGCAGCCGATATCCGGGCCAGCCAGAACTGCTATCCTTTGCTGGTATATTCGATCTAAATCGGAGGTTTGATTGAGCTTCTTCTGAGTAGCCATGTTCAAGAAGCTTTTCAAGAGCGGACCGTAGTGCATCATCGGCAACAGCGATGTAGACGTCACTTACAACTACATCTGAGCCGTACACAACTGATGCTAAATCTCCGACAATACATATCCGATATCCGTGTCGCTCAAGAATTTCTGCGGCCCGGATCTCCTCCGAGAAGTTCTCCGAAAGTCCTAGTTGTTCCAGGTCCCAGCTAACGGGAAACTCCATTAGCGTAGCGAGAGGTTGACGCACGAACTTAGGGTAGAAGTGACGCTAGATGCAAGATGAATGTCAAAGTAGCTGTCGGCGTTGATATGGAGAAGTTGCTGGAGGTTATTGATTGTCATCAGTTCGTCGGGCAAGTGCACGGGGCGGTGGTCCGAGGTTCAGCCGAGCAACGGTCTGATTTATGAGATAAGCTCAATTAGGCCTAGCTCCTCGGACTAATCCAGGACATGTAACCTTGGAACCCACTTCCAGGAACGGGTTCGTAAATAAGAAAAAACACGGTTTGCCTCGCGAGAGAAAGTTACATAGTTTTATTATATAAAGTGTTTTGATATCCCAGGTTGTCAAGACATTGCTTAAAAGAGGATGCCTTAGCATGTCCGGTTTAAATTAAATCCTTCCGTTAACATCCCTCTGAGCTCGCTGAGGTAACCTAGCTGGCACTTGCCCCACCATTGAAAACTCTTGGCATCCACCCCACCAACCTTCACTGTCCTGTGGCGAAAGCGTTTGAACGCCAACTTCTCTCTTCATTCGCGTTAAAAAATTAAACGCCTCTCAAAACAACCCTATGGTCGGAGCGGGTCGGCCGCCCTCCCTGCTACCGTACCCGCTTGCTGCACCACTAGCCACAACAGACCCTTCCACGGGCCACCTGCTTTTGACACTCCCGGCTGTCCACCGGCAGGCTAACTATCACAGAAACCAACGGCGCCTCCCTCCACAAGGCTTTACCCTCCGCCACCGAATGTTCAACGGGAACGAGTTGAGACCAAAGTAATGTACATTGAGCTGATGGGCCTGTGCCAGTCCTAAGGAGCGGAGCTTTTTCTACGGCATGGCTCATCCGACGTCCCCTTCTGCATTTGTGGCGACGTGGCGGGAGGGGTGAATGACTGTCGCTTGTTGTGCTATGTTTAGCACCGCGCGGAGCGCTGCATGCAGCTACATCACCTGTTTCTCAACGCCTTAACCGACGGTGAACCGGAACGACTGTTTGAAGGTCTGTGTGGAGTTACTAGGCACCGTGCAACGCTGCCGCCGTAGTAAGTCAGTCGAGAGCAGCAAAAACCCTTTCTTTCCTTTGTTAAAGTTATGCGAGCTAACATTTTCCGACTACAGAAAAAGACGCTGGGGTCGCGCGGGGATCAACGTCACAGTCATCTGATCGAGACAAGGACGACTTAGGCACAGATGCAGGTAAGTTGGTCGCAACCGACCTGCTCTTCTTCCGGCCCTCTTCCACAGCCCTTGACGCGAACGTTGCAGAAGGCGCGGGCCGGCCTGGTCGTTCCAGGGCGACGGTTGTCCGATATATCTCCCAACCCTTATCATCCGGTCCAACAATTCAGTGCTGTTGTGGAAAGGGGATATTGATAAGCTCGCCTACTCTAGGAAGCAGTTTTTTATGATACCACACAGAAAGCTGCTTCAGAGAACGTGGGGGAGAGATACGTGGAGTACTGAATCAGCAGATCTCCGGGCGACCATCAAAAAGCTCGATATATACTTCCCCAAGACGGCGTATCCTGACGACGCATGGGACGCTTGGAATGCGGACACTCCGAGGCAGGCAAGTCCTCAGCGAGACAAGAGGGAACAGCAAGAGCGAAGGCTGTAATCGGCCTGCGTGGAGCTGGTCGAGGATAAGGTCGTACGCGCCGAAGCTGAGGGCAACAGCTGGACCAAGTCTATCCCCTCTTACCTGGCTCTTTCGCGCTGGTTATATCTGACAAGGTGCACAGTATAGAGCGCTGAACGATTATGAACCATGTCGTGGTGCAGTAAGTCGGTGTCTATCGGGAGCACCTTTTTGTCCCAACGGCGACGGTTATCCGATCTGTTTAACAACTCGGTGCCGATGTTGAAAGTGGAACTTGGTAAGTTCGCCTGCCTTAGGGGTTGTTCGGTTGCACCTCCGTTACGAATATGGAGGCTCCATATTGTAACGGAACCGGAGCTCAAATGTGAATATGAGGGTGTTGTTCGGTAGATCTGACACCGTTTGAATATAGAGCTCCTCCATATCGGTAAGCGCGTCAAATTTGCAAGCTATACTGTATACAGTAGTTGAAATGAGGTTCTTGGCACCGTTTTAATATGTAGCCTTCGAGCTCCCGTTCCATATTCCATATCAATCTGGAGCTCTCGTATGCACGACTTCTTGTAGTACGGCGACTCCACACACCCCAATCGCGATACTGCTATCGCATTTGCGGGCCTTATATAATATTATTACCTTCGGGGCGTCGCGGGCGTCGCGGGCGTCAATGTAACTCTACTACGGCTCCTACGGGAGGTGGGCAAAGGTGTAGAAAGCGTCGATCGCAGAGGGCGTTGGCCGAGGAGGAGGCTCTATTACTACACCAAAGTGGGGAGTCGCGATAGAGGCCTGGTGGCAGAGAGGGGCTCACTCGAATCGCTCACTGACGTCAATCACGCATTGTGCGAAGTCAAATCTGGAGCCTTATCTGGAGCCACCGAACAATCGTCTTTATTACAGATTCAAACGAGCCACGGTGGTAGCCGCCACTAATTACAGAACGGGCGACACTAAAAGACGCACGGATTGAACAGTTATGAGATGGAGCCGATTTGCAACCGAACATACCCTTAGGAAGTAACTCTTTTATGGTACCAACAGAAAGCCGCTTCTGAGAATGTAGGGGATATGTTAGGCACCGAAGTGGCAGGTCTCTGAGTGACTATGAAGAAGCTCAGTATGTACTATCTTAAGACGGCTGACGACGTATGGGACGCTTAGAACAGATGCTTCGGGGTATGCAATGCCTCATCTGAGCAAGAAGCGAGGATGAGGCAAAGGCTGCGAGTAAAAGCCCGTGTGGAGTCGGTCGGCGCGCCGTAGCTGAGTTGAGAAACATCTCGAGCAAGCCTCTCCCCTTTGCCCGGCTATTTCGGGCTCCTTATATCGGACGAGGCGCACGGAACGGAACACCGAATGTCCATGAGTCGCATCGGGGTGCGTGAAGTCTCTGCCTATTAGCACCACTTCTACGCGAAAAGCGCCACCTACAATGTTTCGCGAGGTCTCACTACCCTCCTGCGTACCATTTTGGCCGTTGGAGAACTTGCCCACGTACCCCAGAGAGGAGACCCTCGCGCTCGTACGAGCGGCTAAGCTCACTCAACTACGAGCAACAACTGGCTCCGCTTTACGGATTTTTCGCTTAATCCTTACTTCATTAATCAGTAATTTAAGGGGCTGGCTGGTGTCATGTTAGTTCTACTGGCGGAAGTTGCTCAGGTTTATCTTTCCCTTTGCTCCTCATCACCCTCTACGAAGGACGACGCTGCCTTGGTACCACGGTGAGAGTGCCGTTTGGAGGAAGTATCCCACCGCCCAATAACGTATTTACCGAGCTCTCCAAGCAATCGATATTAGCCGGGATCTCCCGCACTTCAAGAAAATGCACGTCAAGGAGACGCCGACACCTTTACCAACCTCGAAATCGATTGAGATGAGTTTCGAGGCAGTTCCTTAAGGGATTCTTTCCCAGACACTGGTGGTTCCCAGGAGGACTTCATTGTAGCAACATTTACAACCGCGAGGAGTTCACCTCCTGAATGTCTTTGCCAATATTCGGCGGAGATCTACTGGATCAGACGGCTAACTTGTTGTAGAGAAATCCGCATAGAAGTAACATCTGGTTCCATCCTTACGGAACGAGCGCATCCGTCGGCCCTGTATGCTACAAAGACAATTACTAAGATCACTTTGCCTCAACGTTGCAAGCCACGGCTGGCGGCAAGAACAGCTGTGGGTTGTTAGGCACGGTGCACTGAACGGGTAATTACAACCCAACATACCGACGCTCCGCTAAGGCTCACTTAGTTGTATCCTTGACGCGGCCTCCGACGCTGCAATTATGGAGTGCTGATTCCAATAGACATGCCAAGGGGGATACGGGACGTCCTACGCCATGCGCAGCAAGTAATCTCACACCTTATGGGAAGCCCTAAGGGCTTTCCTAGCAGGAACCGCTGGATAAGAGTGGAATTTCTCCCCTACCCTGGTGATTCTCGATTTTTCCGGTCCAGGCATGCCAGATCTTTCATTCTTCAGCCTCCTAGGGGACGAAGGGAAGCCATATCCGGCAGCACTTATGCGAAACCCCGCTTCCTCGTTTGCATAACTTTGGTGAGGAAGCCATGAACTGGCTTGTCCTAACTTCCCGAAGCTGTCGACGATTAGTTTATCAATGGCTTGCAGGTCTGCCTTTCCCGGTCGACCGGAGCTGGCGACATCATTCAGACACTCGGCAAGCTCATCATGATGAATTATATTCACCTTTGCACGGAGTGCTCAGGACCTCACGGAGCTTTCGCTTCTTTATGGGAGAGTTTTGGGGGGGGGGATGAGTCATGATCTAAGTCGCCGTTCCTGACGATAGGCTTCTTCAGGTGGAGGACTTCGACTTGGGCGCCAGAGAATCCGTTGTTTTCTTGAGCCTTTATTACTCCTTCGGATTCTAGAAGGATGGAACGAGAGGCTTCATGGCCCAGATACCCATACGAAACTACTCTATGTCTTCTTGCCATGCACCTCAAAGGCGCATATTCTATGTCCATAATGAGGCAGTAAGGCATCGTCACGAGGAGGTTCCGGCTGGGCTTTTAAGGCTTCCTACAAGGATTCAGCCTGCTCCATGGTCGTGGTAAAAGATTTTGGTAGAGCAGACATCATTTGCTTACCCAGCTCCTGGGAAAGTGCTTGTTGGGGAGCCCTGGTGCTAAACTGATATTTCCATTATTGGAAGCCGGAAGCCCCATGGCGTCATTGACCTAAAGGAGAAGCGTTCGCGGAACCTCGCATCCGCAGGTTGCTTGATGACAAAGTACCCGTGCCTGAGACGGCAATATGTGCCTTGTGGTACGTCACGCGAATAATTTACCGAATTGCCTGGCGGATCCGGAAGCCTGTCGCGCTGCGCGAGAACGCTAATGCATCGATTGTCGGCGGCGGCTGTTGCTGGCAATGGTGGCTGCTGTGGCTACTACCATGTATAGCTTCCCTTCGCTCCCCGTCTGATTAGTAATTCCTGGGAGGTCAAAGAAGGATCCGGCGGGCCTGGATCAGAAATATCAAGGATGACAGGACTGGAGGAGGATTCCATAAGGGCGTCTCCTCTGATGGGTCCTGGCAGGCACATCTGCCTGACAGCCGCCGCTGGGGAAGCTACCATCTGCCCAGAGAGGAGGGAACGCGGTCGTGTCGAGCTCTGGGTCTCTTACCAGTCAATGATGACGATGAAGGATAGCTAAGGTTCCGTGCCTCGCCTTATTGTGCTGTAATCGACGACTTCGAAGACCACTGTCCACTTCTCGCGCGAGGGATAACTAGGGGTCTATCGCGTTATCACAGAGGCAGTTGAACAGTCATACAACACAACATCGTCCCCTCAACCGCCCTCCATCTGCCCGCCTATCCTTACTAGCCCATCGAACGAAGAATGGCTGAGGTCTATTCTCTGGGGGTTCGCCTTGCCATTACTGAATGAACGAGTCCAGATCGAACTATACAGACCCAAAGAGCTCACCTCGCTCACGTTCCCAACCAACTGACCGAAAACTAGTTTCCACAACACTATAGACTCAATTCCGCCGCTCGCCCTCCCGACCTATAGAACCAAAGCGTTGCTATAACACCAAATAGGTAGCGAAGCATACTTTCCGGTAGGTGTTGCCCAGAGCAACTGCACAAGTTTTAGTCTAGCTAGTGGATGCCCAACCTAGCCTCTCATATCTCATCAGCTCCTCATCCCTCAAATAATTTGCGGACAATCGTCAGAAAACTGCGGCCCGCAGCTTAGGGCATGCAGTCCCCAACTGTTAATCCCTCCACCCCTTTTAACCATTATCAGCCCTCATTTTGGGTGGTGAGTTTTTGTAACGTTTTCTTCGGCGCATGGACTACTGGAGAATGAACAGAGTTGTTATTATGTAATTTTTATTCAGTTTTTAGCTGCACATTTTACTTTCTTCAACTTATCTCCCATTTCCTACCGCTTATTCTTCTAACATCATCCGTTTTACAGCTTCCAATCCCAGCATTAGTGGCCTTAAAATTCTGTGACTTTAATTTTATCCTCCACTAACCAGGATGTCAAGTGCCGCCTTAAGTTAGGGCCATTTTCTTCATGCCTCTGTGGCGGGTAAAGTCTCTGCTTTGCGGTTGGAGGGGAAGCCGATTTTGCAAGCGGCTGTAAACATTGGACCGCTCTTCATAACTATCGAAGCTGGGCCGAGCTTGGCATGTGGGCACCTCGCTTGAAGTTGCCCGGCCAAAATATGTACCCAGTTTTGGGAATCTTGTGCCGCCCCCAATTCTGTGCTCTCCCCAATCTGTGGCCGGGCTGTGGTGGTCCCTGGGATGGAAGGACGGCTGGAATCGACCAAATGCAGACGGAATTTACCGGCCGAGCTCCAGCCACCAGACTGAGACCTGAGACTCTGCGGGGAAGCATGTCTTTCGGTGCCCGGCCAATGAGATCTTCCTTCAACTAGCCTCGTGCCTGGAGTTGCCCGATGGCTTGCCCAAGGCTGGCTGAGAGCTGCAGCCACTCTGACATTCTCCGTATCTATGCCTACCTGGGCGGCAGTATGCGCTCTCCGCAGCCGCAGTCTGCAGAGCAACCCAGCCTACGAGAATGGCCAACCAGCACTTCGGCGTAGTGGGACAGACGTCAAGTACAATACAAGAGGAGAGGGAACCCCAGAACCATCATCTCTCTCCCGTTTGACTACCCCTCGTGCTTGTTAAGTACGGCCAAGTCAGCCTCTCTTGTTCTTCTCATACCTGCCACACCTCGATTCCAAGCTTCCATCGAGCCCTCCGCCATGCGCTTCTCCATCACCACCGCCCTGGCCTTCGGCCTCGTCGGGACCGCCCTCGCCGACCCGGGAGTCTCGCCGGCCTCAGTTAACAAGCCCGCCGACCCCGGCTCGTATGTCAACGTCGACAAGATAGTCACCACCCCAGAGATCCTACCAAAACCGGATGTGGTGCTCCTGGTCGATGTCACCGGTAGCATGGGCGTGGCCATCAAGGACATCAAGAAGAACCTGGACGAGGTTATCACCACTGTCACCGACGGACAGCCGAACGCCCAGTTCGCCGTGGTCAGCTTCGGCGATCTTGGAGACTCTAGCGGATTCAAGGTGGTCCAGGGGCTGACAAAGGACGTCCCTGCCCTACATGCCGCAGTCGACTCCTTGACGGCAGGGGGCGGCGGAGACGACCCCGAGGATTGGATCAACGCGCTCTATGAGCTCTCCACCGGTGCCGTCACCTACCGCGATGATAGTAGCCGGATCATAGTTCTGGTCAGCGACCAACCCAGCCACAATCCCAGCGGAGGGCACACCCTAGACGAGGCCATCACCGCCCTGAAAAAAGAAAGCATCCGCGTCATCGGCGTCAACGTCGAAAAACTCGACCAGGACGGCCAGGCCACCGCCGTGACGGCCGCCACCGGCGGCATCATCATTGGCTCCGACGCCGACACGGTTACCAGCGCCATCATCAGCGGGCTGAAGAACCTTGATGTCACCGTCAAACCCAACGTGGTCTCCTGCGATGCGGGCGTAACCGTCGAGTTCGACCCGGTCCAGACCCAAGTGAGCAGCGGCACCGTCGTCAGCTTCCACGAGACGGCGAAGGTGGCGGACGACGCCGCCCAGAGGGCCACCCTTCACTGCTCCGTCCGCTTCCTTCTGAACGGCACGCCGGGCGGCGATGCCTTCATCCAAAGCTTCAACGTGACGGTTAATCAGCTCGGTTGCGACACCTGTATTCCGCATCCCGGCCAGAACCTGTGCCATCCCACAACTTCGTGTGCGCCGACGCCGTACGGAACAATGTGTCTGACAAGGCCTGGGTACAAGGCAGACGGCGCAGAGGACGGCGACCGTAAGGTGCAGTGGCGGCTGAAGTGGCCTGTACCTGGCCATGAACACCGTGTCGCTGTCAAACCGGGTACATCTGCAGATACGCTGTGCGATCCAAAGAATAAGGGGCCGGATGTTTGTAAAGAGGTCGCGGTTGGTGATTGCCCGACCCCGGTATCGGAAGGTGCGCGCCATGAGACTGATCAGATCTTTATCGGCGAGGGAGAATTGTAAGAGTGATGGATTGAGGAACACACGGGCGGGCAGCCCACATGGCCTCGTCACCCCGCATGGGCTAGATTTCAGCGGACGAGAGCCTGCATACGCCTTGAGCCCATAAGGATCACAGCTGGTCGAGAATTTGGGCCAATCGGTCTTGTCCCATGCGCCGTTGATAAAGGTCCAGTAGTAAGCGAGCCAACTAGATACTCTAGATTCAACATAGTCTTGGCAAAATGAAGTCGTAGATTTAATCAATTGCAACGTCAAATAATGGTAATAAATCTCCAAATTAATCTATATTGAAAGCCTACGGTCCCTTAATTTGATTAAGGTGTTCTTGCCAGCAAAGCCCATATAGGCAGAGAGGTATCTGATTATAGAGGGCAACCAAATTCGGTCTTTAGAGGACGGCGTCGTCTTGCCCACTCTTTAGTATCGCAAGATTTCCGTGTTGTATTTACTGAAAGCTCCATAAGAGGCTTCCTTCTTATAGGCCTCTCAATTGTTCCTTTTCTACCTGCGGATACGCAAGCTGCACGGCTTTGCTCCATTGGAAGAAGCCAGGGTAGGGCAAAATCTAATCTTATCTCGATCTGATTGACGATCTCGTATCGATTAAAGTATTATGATATTTTCTTGGAATTCCCCCTATAGCTCCACCAATATGGGTCTATAGTTTATAAACAGAGGCTTGTTTTATAGATCTGTTTTAGGGCTATAAAATAAGCCTTTATTTATATAATTTAGGGCTGTTTTAGTGGAGTTAATATAGGCTCGTTATAAAGACCTCGTTATCCTTCTTATATATATTAAAGTGGAACGCTATAGCATTAATTACGGCGATATTTACTATAGAGAGGTTATAAGACAATAGGGGCGTATATAGCCTTAGGGGCTTCTAGAGTATTAGCGTTATTATTACTCCTTTTAGCTCCTATCGCATCTTTTAGATATTATATCTTAGTACGTTCTTTTCTAAACCAGTTAAATCTACGCAATTTAAACGTTTTCTATATTACTATTTATCCTATTTTTATATATAGAGTCCTCTTTAAATATAGCGCTTTAAGAAAGTATTTTTACTAGTATAGAGTTCCTTCTAGCTTTACAGCGAGCGTCTTTTTAGGTAAAGGCTAGGTTATAGGCCCGGATATTTTACTAATAGGTAGGGTTAGCCTTCGCGGCTAGTGTTTTATAGTTAGTTTAGATCTCTCTAATAAAGGAGGGTATCTTTAATCTATCCTCTAGCCAGACAAACTGTCTTTACTATATATTTAACTAAATATTAAAGTAGGACATCTATTTTCGGCTAAGGATTACGTTATAGAACCCTAAGTCTAGGATATAAAACTGGATACTATATTAGCGTTGTCTATTAAAAGAAATATATAACTTAAAATATAAGTAACCAGTTAACTAGCTTAGCCGTTATAGCCTTTTACTTAAATAGGCTTCTCTAGTAAGGTAGCTTTTATATTTATAAACTTAGCAATATTAATTTTATAGGTAGTATTTATAAAGGTAACGCTATTTGCTTTAGTATTAATAAGGGCAATTATATTAACTCTATATCTATTTTAAGATACTATATATAGAACTATAAAGTATTTTCCACCCATTAACTAATTTAGATTAATCTCTTTAAGATTAATAGAGTATCCTAAGGGGAAGTCTTTCCCTAAGGTTCTTTTTTCCCTAACTTATTAGACACTTCTCCTTCTTCTATTTCCTTAATATTGTCTATATCCTTTAGCTTTAGGCAAGACAAGATAAAATAACCCTCCTTATTATAGTTATAGCATATAGCCAAGGTAAGGTTGATTAGGGTATTACAATAGGTATTAGTTAAAGGGGTAGTGTATAGCTAGTTAGGCGAGGCTCGCTAATATATAGTTATAACCACTTTTAGTATAAGAGTATTTATAGCTTACCTTCTGTTAGTATGGTGGGTACTTAGGCGGTCTCTTTAAGCTTAGCGACGTGTTACGTAATAGCGCGCGGGCTATTATATAGATACCTTCTTAGGGCCCTTAAGCCCCTAAGATTCTTCCATATAGAGTATTATATATATTATTTCCATCAGCCTGCTTAGCTCTAACTCTTCTTACC
>Ga0307515_10016911_pt1 | contig 13333 bp, 11 predicted proteins | sample 17_EM_MG_FD_194513 | JGI IMG/M metagenome (GOLD analysis project Ga0307515, IMG submission 194513) | Populus trichocarpa ectomycorrhiza microbial communities from riparian zone in the Pacific Northwest, United States - 17_EM | ecosystem: Host-associated > Plants > Roots > Unclassified | place...
ATCGCGATGGACGATTTCGGCACCGGCTATTCGAGCCTGGCCTACCTGTGGCGCTTCCCGTTCGACAAGGTCAAGATCGACCGCGCCTTCACCCAGCATTTGGGCAGCGACGAGAAGGTGAACCTGATCGTGAAGTCGATCATCTCGCTGGCGCATTCGCTCGAGATCCGCGTCAATGCCGAGGGTGTCGAAACCCAGCCGCAGCTGGACGAGTTGCGGGCCCAGGGCTGTGACGAGTTCCAGGGCTTCCTGCTGGCCCGGCCGAAGCCGGTGGATCAGCTGAACCATGCGCAGCCGCCCTCCGGCTCACTGACCCTGCCGGTGGACGAGCTGCTGGCCGGCCTGAGCGAACCGGTCGCACATGCGCCGGCCGATCAGCCGGCTGAGGCCACGCCGGTCGGCGCTGCCCAGACCTGACGCAGCAGCGTCAGACCCGTTCGAGCACCAGGGCGATGCCCTGGCCGACGCCGATGCACATCGTGCACAGCGCGCGCTTGCCGCCGCTGGCGTGCAGCTGATTGATCGCGGTCGTCACCAGCCGAGCGCCGGAGGCGCCGAGCGGGTGGCCGAGCGCGATGGCGCCGCCGTTCGGGTTCACGCGCGGGTCGTCGTCGGCGATGTCGAGTTGGCGCAGCACCGCCAGCCCTTGGGCCGCGAAGGCTTCGTTCAACTCGATCACGTCGATTTGCGACAGCGACAACCCGGCCAGCGCCAACACTTTGCGCGCCGCCGGTGCCGGGCCGATGCCCATGATGCGCGGCGGCACGCCGGCGGTGGCCATGGCTACCACGCGGGCCCGCGGCGTCAGCCCGTGGCGGGCAGCGGCCGCTTCGCCGGCCAGCAGCAGCGCGCAGGCGCCGTCGTTGACGCCCGAGGCGTTGCCAGCGGTGACCGTGCCGTCCGGCCTGACGACGCCCTTCAGCTTGGCCAGTGATTCGAGCGAGGTCTCGCGCGGGTGCTCGTCCTTGTTGACGATGATCGGGTCGCCTTTTTTCGGCGTGATCGTCACCGGCGTGATCTCGGCATCGAAGAAGCCGCGCTGCTGCGCCGCGACCGCCTTGCGCTGCGAGGCCAGCGCCATCTTGTCCTGGTCCTGGCGCGAGATGCCGAAGTCGGCGGCCACGTTCTCGGCCGTTTCGGGCATCGAGTCGACGCCGAACTGGGCCTTCATCTTCGGGTTGACGAAGCGCCAGCCGATGGTGGTGTCGAAGACCGCGTTCTCGCGCGCAAACGCACTCGTCGCCTTGGGCATCACGAACGGCGCACGGCTCATGCTTTCGACGCCACCGGCGATCAGCAGCTCGGCTTCGCCAGCGCGGATGGCACGGGCGGCTGTGCCGATCGCGTCCAGCCCCGATCCGCACAGCCGGTTGATCGTGCTGCCGGCCACTTCCACCGGCAACCCGGCCAGCAGGGCGGCCATACGGGCCACGTTGCGGTTGTCCTCGCCGGCCTGGTTGGCGCAGCCGTAGAGCACGTCGTCGACAGCGGCCCAGTCCAGGGTCGGGTGGCGCGCCATCAGCGCACGGATCGGCACCGCGCCGAGGTCGTCGGCACGCACCGGCGACAGGGCGCCGCCGTAGCGGCCGAAGGGGGTGCGTATCGCGTCGCAGATGTAGGCGTGGGTCATGGTGTGGAGCCAGCGGCAGCCGGCGTGACAAGTTGGACAAAGGCTCGAAAAACGTCGGCGCGATGCTAGCGCGTGCCGATGCAAGCAGGTGTGAGTGGCCAATGCCCATGCCGCTCAAGTTGGGGGGAAACGGTGCCGATGTTGTGACAGAGGGCTCGCGTCAGCCTGACGCCTTGGCGTCGGCCGGCACGGGCCACGCAACACAGGGACTTTGCGACATGACCAGCACCGTTGAACCGCAGGACTTGCGCGTCGGCATGTTCATCCACCTCGAAGGGGGGTGGATGTCGCACCCCTTTCCGTTGTCGAGCTTCAAGATCAGCAGCGCCGAGCAGATCGACACGATACGCTCGCTCGGCCTGCGGAAACTGCGCTGGAGCCCCGAGCGCAGCGATTTGCAGACCGCGGCCGCTGCCGCCGAACCCGCCGACGCGACCGATGCTGCCACCGCACCGGCGGCGGTCGAGCCGATCGTCGTGATCACGCCGGCCGAAGACCCCGCCGCCCGCGCGCGCCGCCAGGCCGAAGCGCGAGCCGAGGCCGAAGCCGCCGCGCTGCGGGTGTGCGAGCGCCAGTACCAGGAGGCCTGCCGCGACCTGCGCCGTGTCAACGATGCGCTGGCCGGCGAGCCCGAGCGCGCGCGCGACGGCGCGCAGGCGCTGACGCGGGCCCTGCTCGACAAGATGCTGATCGACGCCGAGCTGTGCGTGCGCGTGCTGGGTGAGCCCAACGGCGACCGCCACTCGGCCCATGCGATCAACGTGACCGTCGTTTCGCTGCTGCTGGCCCGCGCGCTGAAGCTGCCCGAGCCCGAGATGGCCGACCTGGGCGCCGGGTCCTTGCTGCACGACATGGGCAAGCTGTCGCTGCCCGATCGCATGCGCCTGCCGCACGACGATTTCACCAGCGCCGAAACCTCGCTGTACCGCGACCATGTCGGCCACGGCATCACCCAGGGCCGCCGCATGAGCCTGGCGCCCGGCGCGCTGTTGATCGTGGCTCAGCACCACGAGCTGGCCGACGGCACCGGCTTTCCCAAGGGTGTGACCTCCGAGCGCATGTCGGTCGGTGCGCGCATCGTGTCGCTGGTCAACTACTACGACAACCTGTGCAATGCGGCCACGCCGTCGAAATCGCTGACCCCGCACGAAGCCCTCTCGCGCATGTTCGCGCAGTCGCGCAACAAGTTCGACGCGACGATCCTGAACGGCTTCATCCACATGATGGGCATCTACCCGCCCGGCTCGCTGGTGCAGCTGTCGGACGACCGCTACGCGATGGTCACCTCGGTCAACTCGGCCCGGCCGCTGAAGCCCCAGGTCCGCGTGCACGACCCGGCACGTTCGCATGGCCAGCACCTGAACCTCGAAGACTGCCCCGACCTGGGCATTCGCCGCAGCCTGCGGCCGACCCAATTGCCGGCGCGTGCCGCCGAGGTGCTGGCCCCGCGCCAACGCGTGGCCTACTTTTTCGATGTGTCGGCGACGCCGACAGTCGAAGAGCAGCTGTGATGAGTGGCGCCGATGCGGGCATCGCCTGGCTCACCGGCCAGGCGAGTGCCAGGGCCGAGCTGATCGACAGCCTGGACGACCCGGCCTGGCTGGTCGACGCGGCCGACGCCTGCGTGCTGCACGCCAACCAGGCGGCGGCCGAATGGTTCGGCCTCGACCCCGCGGCGATGGCCGGCCGGCGTGCCGATACCTTGCTGCCGACGCTCGAAGACGTGGCCTTCTGGTCCGACGTGCGCGGCGGTGTGCCCGGGGCGCTGGACAGCGAAACCGAGCTGGCCCGCCCCGATGGCCGCACCGCCTGCGTGCACCGCCGCGTCGTGCCGATCGGCAGTATCTCGAGGCCCCCAGACCTGTCGCTTCGCGCCAGGCCTCCCGAGGGGGACGGACCGGCTAGGGAACGGCCCGTCACCGGTCTGAGCGCCGGCCGTGCCGGTGTCAGCGGCTACCTGGTGCTGCTGCACGACCGCAGCGGCGAATACCGCGCCGAGCGCGAACGCGACTCGCTGCTGGCCGAGCTGCGCGCAACGCTCGAAGCCACCGCCGACGGCATCCTGGTGACCGACCTGCATGGCCGCATCCAGGCCTTCAACCGCCGCTTTGCGGCGCTGTGGGCGCTGCCCGAATCGGCGCTGGTCGAACGCGACGACGAGGCGATCCACCGCTGGATGAGTGGCCAGACCGTGGCCCCGGCCGCTTATCAGGCGCGCCTGGCCGAGATCGAGGCGCATGCGTTGCTGTCGGCCGTCGACGTCGTGCACCTGCTCGACGGCGCCCAGCTCGAACGCCACATCCAGCCGCAATGGAGCCGGGGCCGGCCGATCGGCCGGGTCTATTCCTTTCGTGAACTGAACCCGCACCGCCGCGGCGCGCCGCGGGTGCTGCGCAGCGGAGCGCGCGACGAGCTGAGCCACTGGCCCGAACGCAACGGCTTTGTCGCCCAGATCGACGATGCGGTCGGCACCGCGCGTCGCGACGGCACGCCGATGGCGCTGCTGTGCATCGAGTTCGACCGCGACCGTCTGTTTGCACTCGATGGCGATTCCCAGGCCCGGGCGATGAGCGACATCGTCGAAGGCCTGCGCGCCCATGTGCCGGTGCAACACCCGATGGGCCGCCTCGGCGGCGCGCGCTTCGGCGTGCTGCTGCGCCAATGCGGCGAAGCCTCGGCCGAGGCGGTGGCGCGCCGGCTGGTCGACCAGGGCCGCGCCGCGGCCGGCGGCGGGCTGCTGGCCACCGCCGGGCTGATGGTGTCGATCGGCGTGGCCGCCTACCCGCAGGCGGGACTGAGCGCCGAAGACCTGCTGGAACATGCCGAGAACGCACTCGAACGGGCCCGCCATGCCGGCGGCTCGGCCTGGCGCGTGCACGCTTTTGACGCCACCGACGATGGCCCGCGTCTGGCGCGGCTGCAGCGCGCGCTGCGCGACGGCGCCGCCGGCCAGTCGCTGCGCCTGCGCTACCTGCCGCGCGTGGACATGGCCAGCGGCCGCGTCCAGGCGATCGAAGCGTTGCTGCGCTGGCAAGACGGTGAACACGGCCTGCTGCCGCCGGCGCAGTTCCTGCCGTTGGCCGCCCGCGCTGGACTGGCGGGCCCGCTCGACGATTGGGCGCTCGAACATGCCCTGCACCAGGCCGCCCGCTGGCGCGCAGCCGGCTTCGTCTGGCGCGTCACGCTGAACCTGAGCTCCTGGCAGTGCCAGCAGCCGGGCCTGGCGCGCCGTGTCGCGGCCGCGCTGCAGGTCGCCGATTGGCCGGCCGGGTTGCTGGAGCTGGATGTGCACGAGGCCGCGCTGCAAACCGACCCCGAACTCGTGCGTTCACAGTTGACGGCGCTGCGCGACCTGGGCGTGCAGTTGGTGCTGGACGACTTCGGCAGCGGCGATGCGAGCCTGAACCTGCTGCGCCGGTTTCCGCTGCACGCAGTCAAGCTCGACCGTGATCTGGTGCATGGCCTGGCCAAGGGCGCCACGCCCGAGGCCGGCCTGGCGGTGGCGCTGGCTGGCGCGGCACGCGCCTGCGGCCTGACGGTCTATGCCGAAGGCGTCGAGACCGAGACCCACCGGCAATCGCTGCAGGCCCTGGGCGTCACCGGCTGGCAGGGTTTTCTGTGCACCCGCCCGCTCGACGCTGCCAGTGTGCTGGCCCGCCTGGCGCACGAGAAAAAAGCCAGCGGCGGCCTGGCCCGCGCCCGCTCCTGAACCGGGCGTCGCATAGGGCCCAGTCAACGCATGAATCACGGCCCGTGCGATGATCGCCAGGCCATGATCTACAAGTTCAAAAGCAAAGCCGCGGGCGACGTCATCATGCTCGGCCCGACAGGCGACCGAGTGCTCGGCCTGATCGGCAAGGACGTCACGCCGAAAGGCATCATCGAACCGGCCCAGATGCCGGCTGCCATCCAGACCCTGGCCGATGCGGTTGCTGCAGACGATGCCGCACGCGCAGCCGGTGACGACAAGGCTGACGACGCAGCAGCAGGCAGCCGCGACGCGATTTCGCTGCGCCAGCGTGCCTGGCCGCTGGTCGAGTTGATGAAGCGCGCCCTCGCCGCCGACGAGCCGGTGACCTGGGGGGTCTAGTGTCCTGTCTCAGAAATACGTGGCATTGGACGGGCCGCAATGGGGATGATCGCGAGGCGCGAAGCCTGGCTGATACCCGGTGTATCAGCCAGGCTTTGCAACGCTGCGAGCGCCCCATTTCGGCCCGCCCTTCGGGTTCGACCAGATGGCGCGCTCGCGCGCCCGGCCATCAGGGCAGATACGCCGGGTATCTGCCCAGCCGCCCGGCCCCACGATCATCACCATCTGGTCGAATCTCAATGACACGTATTTCTGAGACAGGACACTCGTGTTCGACGAAGTGACTCGAATCCTCGCCGTGCGCCACGGCGAGACGGCCTGGAACGTTGACCGCCGGCTGCAGGGCCAGATCGACATCTCGCTCAACGCCGTCGGGCAAGAGCAGGCCCGCCGCCTGGCCGAAGCGCTGGCCGACGAAGACCTCGATGCGATCGTCTGCAGCGATCTGGTGCGCGCCCGCGACACCGCACAAGCGGTGTCCGACCGCACCGGCTTGGCCTTGTCCACCGACGCCGGCCTGCGCGAGCGCCATTTCGGCATCTTCCAGGGCCACACCTACGACGAGGTCGAACGGCTGTGGCCCGAAGAGAGCGCCCGCTGGCGTCGCCGCGAGCCCGATTTCGGCGCCGAAGATGGCGAGACGCTGCAAGGCTTTTACGACCGCTGCGTGGCCACCGCCAGCCGCCTGGCCGAGGCCCACCCGGGTCGCACGTTGCTGCTGGTCACCCACGGCGGCGTGCTCGACTGCCTGTACCGCGCCGCCTCGCGCGTCGAGTTGAATGCGCCGCGCACCTGGGAGCTGGCCAACACCGGCGTCAACCGCTTGCTCTACACGCCGCAAGGCTTCACGCTCGTCGGCTGGGGCGACACGCAGCACCTGAACGACGACGCTGCGCTCGACGAGCTTTGAGATCTGCCCCCAAGGTCCGGACGGAGTCCGGCTCGCCTTGCAGGCCGCGCCGAGCCAGAGGCTCGGCCCCTCACTAGGCATGAACAGTCCTCAGGACTGTTCATGTCCGAATGAGGCCCCCCGAGGGGGATCAAGAAACTCGGGAGCGGCCCTTCGCTTCTTGACTCGCGCGCTCTCACCGGCCGGCCGGTGAAGGCCGCGCCAGCTCGGCCTCGATGCGCGCCTGCACCGCAGCCTCGTCGCCCTCGCCGAAGTGGCGAAAGACGATGCGGCCTTCGCGGTCGATCAGGTACAGCGCCGGCCAGTAGCGGTTGCGAAACGCCGTCCAGGTGGCGTAGCGGTTGTCCTGCGCCACCGGGTAGCTGATCTGGTAGCGCTCCACCGCATCACGCAGGTTCGCCAGCGGCCGCTCGAAAGCGAACTCGGGCGTGTGCACGCCGACGATGACCAGCCCCGTCGATGCGTAGCGTTCGTGCCAGCGCTTGAGCGCCGGCAGTGTGTGCACGCAGTTGACGCAGCCGTAAGTCCAGAAGTCGACCAGCACCACGCGGCCGCGCAGGCTTTCCATCGTCAGCGGCGGGCTGTTCAGCCAGGCGTCGATGCCGCTGAACTCTGGCGCCAGCTCGCCGGCTGCTGCGGCTGCTGCGGGCGCTTCGGCGGCGCTGGCTTCTGCCGCCGGCCAAGCGGAGGCCATGGCATCGGCCAGCCGCACGTCCCAGTGTGTCAGCGTCAACACGGCGGTGGTGACGATCAGCACGCCGAATCCTTGGCGGATGCGACCTGTATGACGTGTCAGCGCGCGGACCCGGGTCGTGACGGCTTGGCCGCCGTAGGCGATGGCCAACATCGGCAAGCCTGCGCCGAGCGCAAACGCGGCCAGCCGCGGTGCTGCTTCGCCGGTCTGCGCACCGGCCACCAGTGCCAGGATGGCGGCCAGCACCGGGCCGGCGCAGGGCGCCCACAACAGGCCCAGCGTCGCGCCCAACATCAGCCCGCCCAAGGGGCCGGTACCGACCCGCTTACCCAGGCGCTGCGCTGGGTTGGCGAGGGCACCGAATGGGGCCATCACGCGGTCGGCCAGTGCCGGCCAAGCCATCAGCACGCCGGCCAGCAGCAGGCCGAACGCAGCGGCCTGCCGCGCCGCACTCGCGTCCAGCCCCAGCGCCTTGGCCGAGGCGCCGAACAACAGCGTGACGCCGACGAAACAGGAGACAAAGCCGATGACGATGAACAACGGCCGGCGCCTGTCGGTCTGGCCGGCCGAGGCGCCGATCACGATCGGCAGCATCGGCAGGATGCAAGGGCTCGCGACAGTGGCGACGCCGGCGCCGAGCGCCAGCGCGAGTTCGGTGGCGCTCATTTCGCCGCCTCAGCGCCTGCCTGGCGCTGCCAGAGCTGGGTTTTGCCGAACAGCGGCAGCCCCACATAGGCACGCAGTTCCAGGTTGCCGGTCGCGTCCAGCGTCATGCGGCAGTCGTAGGTCTTGCCGTTTTCGCGGTTGTAGATCCGGCCCTGCCAGGCGCCGGCGTTGTCGCCGTCGGGCTTGAAGTCGAGCAGGACCTTCATGCCCAACGCCGGGCGGTCGTCGGCCGCTTGCATGGTTTCGCCGGGTCGGCTCATCGAGTGGTTGGCGACCTCCTTGCTGACCGTGCCGCACAGCGCGTCGCCGCAGGGCGCAACTTCGACCTCGAGGTTGCCGCTGGCGGTGAGGTAGTGGCCGCGCGGGTCGGTGGGGCCGGCAAAGGCGCTGGGTAGCACCAGCGCGAAGGCGGCCAGGGCGGGGATCGAACGGTGCATGTCATTTCCTTCGGTGCAGGGGATGCGCCATTGCAGCGGCCACGCGTATCAGCGGCTTGTCCAACCAAGCCGTTTTTGTCGCGACTCGGTATCGCGTGTCGCGACAGACAAACTGCGATACAAACCAGCGCCGACCACCCGGCACCATCCGTCCACCGTGACAGCGACCCCATCCGACCGCCCCGACCACCTGCTGTTCGTCGATGACGACAGGCAGCTGCTCGGCCTGCTGCGCGACTACTTCGAGCAGGCCGGTTACCGCGTCAGCACCGCGGCCCACGCACGCGAAGCCCGCCAGTGCCTGGCCGGGCCGGCCGGCTCGTCGATCGACTTGGTCGTGCTCGACGTGATGCTGCCAGGCGAAGACGGGCTGGCGCTGTGCCGCGAACTGCGCAGCCGCGACGCGGTGCAGCTGCCGATCGTGATGCTGACCGCCCGCAGCGACGAGGCCGACCGCGTGCTGGGCCTGGAGATGGGTGCCGACGATTACCTGGCCAAGCCCTTCGCGACGCGCGAGCTGCTGGCGCGAGTGCGCTCGGTGCTGCGGCGCACGCGCGCACTGCCGCCGGGGTTGCGCGGTACCGTGTCGCCGCGGCGTTATGTCTTCGACGGCTGGCAGCTCGACACGGTGGCACGCCAGCTCACCGACGCCGCCGGCACGCTGGTCTCGTTGACCGGCGGCGAGTACCGCCTGCTGCGTGTGCTGGTGGAACACCCGAACCGCGTGCTGTCGCGTGATCAGCTGCTGAACCTGACGCAGGGCCGTGATGCCGAACCGTTCGACCGCTCGATCGACCTGCTGGTCAGCCGGCTGCGCCAGCGCCTGCGCGACACACCGCCCGAGCCGCGGTTGATCAAGACCTTGCGCAGCGAAGGCTACGTGTTTTGCGCCGATGTGCAGGCGCTCGGGGGTGAAGGCTGATGGTGCGCGGCTGGTGGTCGTCGTTGTCGGGGCAGATCGCGGCGCTGCTGGTCGCCGGCCTGGCGCTGGCCTGCGGCCTGTCCTGGTGGTCGGCGATGCGCGAGCGCGCGGCGATGGCCGACGCGATGATGCTGGCCTATGTCAGCCGTGATGTCGGCGCCTCGCTCGCGGTGCTCGACCGACTGCCCGCCGCCGAGCGGGCCGACTGGCTGGAGCGCCTGTCGCGGCCGAACTACCGCTTCCGCCTCGAGGCGCCGCCAGCGTCGGCCAGCGGTGTCGACGCGCCGCAGGCGCTGGCCGCGGCGCTGGCGGCGCAGCTTGGCCCGGCGCGAGTCCAGACCGTCAGCCCGGCGCCCGAAGGCGCAGGCAGCACCGTCTTCGCGCTGCGCCTGGCCGATGGCACGCCGCTGACGCTGTGGCTGCAGCCACCGGTGCGTGGGTTGCGGGCCGAAGCGCTGCTGACCGGCCTGTTGCAGCTGCTGGTGCTGGGGCTGGCGGTGGCCGCGGCGGTGCACCTGGCCATGCGGCCGCTGGCGCGGCTGGCCCAGGCGGCGACACGCCTGGGCGACGACCCCGCCGCGCCGCCATTGGATGAGCGCGGCCCGAGCGAAGTGCGCCGCGCTGCCACCGCGCTGAACCGCATGCGCCAGCGCATCGCCGACCAGATGGGCGAGCGCCTGCAGATCCTGGCGGCTGTGTCGCACGACCTGCGCACGCCGCTGACACGCATGCGCGTACGCTGCGAGCTACTGCCCGAAGGTGGCTTGCGCGACAAGCTGCAGGCCGACCTCGACGAGATGCAGCACCTGGTCGAGGAAGGCCTCGCGCTGGCGGCCACCGAGCACGCCGCACAAGAGCCGCTGCAGCCGGTGGACCTGGGCGCATTGCTCGACACGCTGGTCTGCGATTTCGCCGACGCGGGTCACGCGGTGGCGTGGGCCGATGGCGCACCGCCGGCGGATGCACCGGCGCTCACGACCCGGCCGCAGGCGCTGCGTCGGGTGGTCAGCAATCTGCTCGACAACGCGGTCAAGTTCGCCGGCGCAGCTGAGCTGGCACTGGACAGCCTCGCCGACGGCGTCGTCATCACCGTGCTTGACCGCGGCCCCGGCATCGCGCCCGAGCGCCTGGCCGAAGCGCTGCAGCCCTTTGCCCGGCTCGAGTCGTCACGCAACCGTGAGCATGGTGGCACCGGGCTCGGGCTGGCGATCGCGCAACGGCTGTCGCAGGCGCTGGGTGCTGCGCTGCATCTGGCGCCGCGCGAAGGCGGTGGCCTGCGCGCCGAGTTACGCCTGCCCCTTGCGGCAGGCCGCTGACGTGACATCCTGAACCGGGCTTTCCCCAGGTCGGCCGTTCAGCCGGGCCGGCTTTGCCGCATGATCGCCGGATCATGCAGTCTGCCCAGGTCATTGTGTTCGCGACGCCGGTTTTCCTCGGCCTGATCGCGATCGAGTTCGTCGTCGGCTGGCGACGCGGTCGCAACACCTACCGCCTGGCCGATGCGGTCAACAGCATTGGCCTCGGGATGATGAGCCAGGTCACCGGGCTGTTCACCAAGCTCGCGGCGATCGGCATCTACACCTGGGTCTACCAGCATGCCGCGATCACCCAGTTGCCGACCGATGCGCTGTGGGTTTGGGGCGTCGGGCTTTTGTTCTACGACTTCTGCTACTACTGGCTGCACCGCTTCGGCCACACGATGGCGCTGTTCTGGGCCGCGCATTCGGTGCACCACCAGAGCGAGGACTACAACCTGTCGACCGCGCTGCGGCAGACCAGCAGCGGCTGGATCGCCGGCTGGCTGTTCTACCTGCCGATGGCGCTGCTGGGCTTTCCGCCGCTGGTGTTCGGCGTTGTCGCGCTGATCGACCTGCTGTACCAATATTGGGTGCACACCCAGCAGATTGGGAAGCTGGGCTGGTTCGACAGGTGGTTCTGTTCGCCGAGCAACCACCGCGTTCACCACGCCGTCAACGCCCAATACCTCGACAAGAACTACGGAGGCATCCTGATCATCTGGGACCGGATGTTCGGCAGCTTCATCGAAGAAGACGACGCCGAGCCCTGCGTCTACGGCACGATCAAGCCGCTGCGCAGCTGGAACCCGATCGTCGCGAACCTGAGCTTTTACGGCGAGATCCTGCGCGACTGCTGGCACACGAAGTCCTGGGCCGACAAGCTCAAGCGCTGGTTCGCGTCGCCCGGCTGGCGCCCGGCCGACGTGGCAGCGATGTTCCCCGGCGAGCCCTTCGACCTGAAGCGCCAGCCCTACGAGCTGCCGCTGACGCCGGCGCGCCAGGCCGCGGCACTGGGGCTGTTCCTCGCCGCGATGGTCGGCACCCTGGTGCTGCTGTGGTTCGCCCACCTGCTGGGCTTCTGGCAGCTGTTGGCGGCCACGCTCGGCGTCGTCGGCACCCTGTGGGCCGCGGGCCACGTCTGCACGCCGTCTCAGGCGGCCACGGCCGCTGATGCCCGGCAAGGAACGCTCGAGCGCGCTTGACCACCCCCCAAGTTCGAACCCGCAGCAGCCGATAGCTAACGTCGAAATTTAACGCACAATCCGCCGCTCCATTCGACGGAAGGATTGTCATGGTTGGATTTCGTTTCACCGGTCGGGCTGTCGCCCTGATCGCCATTGCCGCGGCCTCGTTGGCGGGGGCCGGCCACGCGGTCGCCACGCCCAGCTACACGTTGCAATCATTTGCCAGGGACGGGGTGCAGACCCCGGGCACGTTCGACGACATCAATGCTTCGGGCACGATCGTTGGGCAGCAACCGGGTTGGCCGGCCCCTCTGGTCACCTGGTCCGGCGGCGCAATGACCGAGCTGCCCGGCGGCTCGAAGGCCTCGGCTGCCTTCATCAGCGCACTGGGAGACGTCGCCGCGGACGTGGTCGACAAAGACGGCAACTACGTTCTCGTGTGGTTTGGCGGCGAGCGTCGTCGCGTGTCCGATCTGGCGAATACCTCCGGCATCAATGCCAAGCGTCAGGTCGTCGGCGCGGAAAAAGGCTACATCTGGCCGGGCATGTACGACAACGGCATCTACAAGCGCATGGCCAGTCTGAACAAGCACGGGGCTTTCCCGACAGCCATCAACGACCAGGGCGTCGTCGTCGGGTTCCAGCGCGGTGACATGGGCAAGGCGCGTCCGGCGGTCTGGGACGCCGACGGCACCATTCGCTACCTGGGCAGCGCCACCAAGGTCGGCTACGGGCAGGCCGACGGGATCAACAACGCGGGCCACATCGTCGGCTGCACCGACGTGCTGCAGTGCTTCCTCTACGACGGTGCCAAATACCGCAGGCTGCCGCGGGTTGATGGCCACAAGGTCACGACGGTCACGGGGGTCAGTGACGATGACGTGGTGTTGGGCCGCGTCTATGCGCACACCTTCCAGGCCGACGTGATCTCGTGCCCGGGCGCCACCTACCTGCTCAAAGCGCTGCTGGGCGAGGAAGGGACGCATTGGTCGGAGTTCGTCCCGACGCGCATCAGCCCGTCCGGCTCGATCATCGGCAGGGGCGTTCGCGACGGCGAGTCGCGCAGCTTCGTCGCGACGATGGCCACGCCTTGCGACGCGGCCGATTGACGCGCGGCGCGATCAGCCTTTCACAGCAGGCCGCACGAGGTCGTACAAGCAGGCCACCAGGCCCGCCACGTTCGGACCGCCGACGATGCCGGGCGCCATCTTGTTCATCATGTAGCTGAAGCACAGCCGGCGCTCGGTGTCTGCCAGCACCATCGAGCCGCCCCAGCCGCCCCAGAAAGCGGTGCGGCCGTCGGGCAGGTAGGGCGTGATCGCGGCCAGCGGCAGGCCGTAGCCGATGCCCAGCTTCAACGGCGCACCGAGCACCAGGTCGACCCCCTCGGCCTGCGGCTCGAAGATGCGCGCGACTGTCTCGGGCTTCAGCCAGCGCTGGCCGCCCAGTTCGCCGCCGCAGGCGATGATCGACTGCAGCTGCGCGACCGAGCGCGCGTTGCC
>Ga0307515_10016912_pt1 | contig 13332 bp, 1 predicted proteins | sample 17_EM_MG_FD_194513 | JGI IMG/M metagenome (GOLD analysis project Ga0307515, IMG submission 194513) | Populus trichocarpa ectomycorrhiza microbial communities from riparian zone in the Pacific Northwest, United States - 17_EM | ecosystem: Host-associated > Plants > Roots > Unclassified | place...
AGATTATTATAGTCTGTAAGCACTTCTAGGCGGCTTAATAGCCCCTTAATGTAGTGTCTCTAATGCTTAAAAGCCTCTATAATAGCTAGTAGCTCCTAATTATAGGTCTTATAATTACGCTTTACTAGCGAAAGCTTCCTAAACTAGAAGGCTATTAGATGCTAAAGGCCGTCTTTAAATAGCTATAATATAATAGCTGCTAGGCCTTATATTAAGGCATTAGTTTCTAACCGTGTTGGTAAGCCTAGCGTGTAGTGTTATAGGAGCGGCGTTGTTGTAAAGGCGTCGCAGAGCTGGCACATTGCCTACTTTGCCTCTTTTGGCTAACTAAAAGGCCTAGCTTTACGGCCGTTCTTTGCTCTTTTAAGGAGATTAGTAATAGGCTTTATAATAGCAGAGTACTTATAGATAAACTGGTGATAGAAGTTAGTAAAACCTAGGAAGACCTAGATATCCCTATAGGATTAAGGGCTCTCCTACTTAGTAATGGCTTCTACCTAGCTAGAATCTATCGCTACGCTTTTAGGACTAATAATATATTCTAGGAACTTAACCTCTTATACGCTAAACCTGCACTTCTTAAGGTTTATATACAGTTAATATTGCCGTAACCTATATAGTACTTCTAGTACGTAGCGCTAGTGTTCCTCTAGATTTTTAGAGAAAATTAGAATATTATTAAAGTAGACTATATAGAAGACGTCTACTAGTCCTAATAAGGCTTAATTAATATAGCCCTAAAAGGTTGCTGGTCCGTTAGTTAACCTAAAAGGTAAAACTAAATACTTAAAGTGGCCGTAACGTGTGCGGAACGCCGTCTTTTATTTATTGCCCCAATAGATATGAAGGCGGTAGTACGTATTTATTAGGTCTAACTTAGTAAAGATCTTAGAACCTACTAAGCGGTCTAAGGTCTTACTAATTAATAGTAGTATAAGACAATTCTTAATTGTCACTTTATTAAGGCCTTTGTAGTCTATACAGAGCCGTAGCTTCCTATCTTTTTTAGGTATAAATATGATAGGTGCCCCTATAGGACTAGTACTTAGTTAAATCTAGCCTTTAGCTAAAGCGTTATTTAAATACTCTCTTAGTACCTCTAGCTCCTTAACTAAGAGGTTATAGAGCGGTCTATATAGGACCTCCTATCCCTTTTTTAGGTTAATAGTATAGTCGCCCTAATAGTATTAGGGTAGCTTTCCTGCTTTCTTATATAAGAAGACATTGCTAGCTTTTTTTAACTATAGGGGAAGAACTGGCAAGCTGCCGTTATTTTATTTACTAGGTATTAATTTAGTAACTACTAGGGTAAAGACCCTAGGTTCCTTCTAGAGAGACTCTATAAAACCCTTAGGGGTTTATAGTAATAGGGACGAGCCGTCTAGCTTCTATCGCCATACCTTTGCCTTATAGTTAATAAGAAGTCGGGCCTTTTTTAACCCTAGTATACCTAGGGTAATAATAGGGGATGTGTTAGCCATTCTATAGCAGATAAGGGTTACTTCCCTAATCCTACCCTAGCTATCCTTTATTTATAATAGTACCTTATAGGCTTTATAGTAATATACCTAAGTTTTATTTAACTAGGAGTAGGTAGGCAATTCTGCGTTTAGTATCTTAAAGTTACACTCTATTACGAATCGCTGGTTAATTATATTTACTTTAGTACTAATATTAAGCATTATTAAGGTCTCTTTCCAGATTTACTTAGAAAAGACTTTACCTAAAATAGTAATAGCTTCCTTATAATCTAGTGGTAGCTTATGCCCTATAGGTGTAAGGGGCTCCAAGGGCGCCTGCCTTTTCCTAGCGTAGAGATGGCGTTTACGCTGCTTAGTGGCGGCTACTATTACTGTCGCTACTCCGGGTATTATCGCTACTAATATCCTAGCTTACTATAATTTTTGCAGTTTCCTTTAGGCTAAGTTGAACCCCCGGCGGTATTACTTCGCCCTACCGTCAAGTTACTGGCGGTGGTTTTGGAGTCCGTTCTCCCTAAGTTACCTAACTAGGTGGTCTTTATATTTGAGTTTACGGCATACCTATTGCTTCTACCCTATAGGGCGCTTACGCTCTTCTAGTTTTCCTCTAATAGGGCAGCTAGAGAAACTAGCTAGTCTTAAGTTTAAAGGAATTCTTAATAGTTAGTAATAGTAACCTATAGCTCTGGCCGCAGCTTCGCGAACAGATATATTATTAGATGCTTTATATTATAGAGAGGGTTAATTTGCGCTTCTAAGGAGGTTAGGTAAGCAGTAAACTCATTTACTAGTTAATTGGTTCGCTGCATTGCCTTTATATATATTAGGGCTATATAGAGTTCTTAATTAATAGGACTTTTAATTTAGTTAAGTAGGAATTCTATTAGCTCCTCCTAAGTAAACTATATATTTGGGTAGTTATCTTTATACTATAACTAAAGGGTTTAGTTAGTCCCCTTTATATATTATATAGTAAACGCGACTTTAGTATCCTTATCTATAAAGCCATTATACTCTAGGCGGAACGCTAGCTTTAAGCTATCGCGGAAGTCTTAGTACTCTTATATAGTCTTACTATAATACGGAGCAATCTTCTCTATTTTAACGGCCCGTTTTAACAGAGCGCCTATTATATTAGTAGCCTTCCGCTTAAGGTTTAGACGCATTTAGCTACCATCTAAGTACTCTAATAGGATAGTTTAAGGTTATAGATCTGGGTTAGGAACGGAAGTTAACGTTACCTCGCCGCGTTAACGCCGTCTTAGTACTTCCACCTCTTCCCTAAGTAAGTATAGTTTTCTTTACTCTAGAAGTTGTAGCTTCTCGTTTTCTAGCCGTTATATTTCTTCCTATATATCCCTTTTATCCGTAGCTTCCGGTTCTATCTAGGATAATATAGGTTCGCCTATATCGTCCTAGGGCTAATCCCTAGACTTAGTATTACGAACTACACTAGTACGCCCGCGTCTCGCTATTAGGTTAATAGGCTGCGATATAGCTAATAAATATAGGTCGTCTTCTTAACAGAGGGTTGCTGCTATGTAGTCGTGGCCTTCGTAGACCGCTGTATTGTTAGGCCACTACCCCTAAAAAGGGATAAGAATTTAGTACTATTAAGACGCCAAGGTCCTTAGGGCATATAGTAATATAACAACAGTAGCGGGATGCAAAGAGTTTTTGGTTCTTAATGAAGTAGAACTATAGAACTAAATTCTGCTGTTCTCTAATGCGGGGCGACTACGTTTTATAGGCGCCTCGCCTGCGCCTCGCCTGCGCTAAGCCGGTTATAGCCAGTGCGTCTCTATAGCCTAACACTATCTCTATATTCTCGTTATTTGAGAGAGGGGTTAGTTTATATTATATTAGTAAACCTATCTTCGCAACAACTGTCCTCTTACTTAAAGTATACTAAAGCGAATATTTATTTAACCTACGACGTTCGCTCTATCTCTAATGCTAAATATACGCGACCTATTACTCTTAATAGTCGTCTAGTTCCCTAGTTAATTTATCTTAGGGTCTTATATTTAATCTACTGCTATATAGCTAGATAGTAAACTATCTTAGGCTCTTACTAAGCTAGAATATTCTTATAATATAGGGCAGAAGGCCCTTAAGGCTTATATTACAGCGTCTGCCTAGTTACTCCGCCTAAAGAAGGTTTATAAAAAGGTCCGTTTTAAGGAGTAAAAACTTATAGAATAGGGTTTATAGGAACTTAGTAATAAAAGAACAGATTCTCTTCTAGCTAAGAAGGAAATAGATCTAAGTAGCTTAGCAACTACTCTTCTTAGGTCCCCCTTAGGTAACTTATTTTTTAGTAATATTTTTTTATTAATACTGCCTAACCTAATCTCTTTTAATACTCCTATACCTTTCCTATAGCGTTTTTTAGATTCTCTAGTAGTTCCTAGGTAGTCTTGTTATAGCCTATCCACTTTACTTTATACTATATTTTATTATTAATATCCTTATAACTAATAACCTTTAAAACTTATTATTTATCCTCTTCTTATCCTCTATACGTGTTTACTTTATAAACTAGTAGCTTAACATTCCTATATACTAGCTTTAGTATCGCAATATACTATATAGAGTAGATCTTTATTTTAGCTAGTAGGTTTAACTTAAATATAACTAGTAAAATCTCTTACTTAATTTTAAAAGGTCCTAGTCTAACGTAGTCTAACTTCTTACTTAGTTATTAACTCTTAAAAATTTTATATAGTAGCCATACTTTATTTCCCTCCTTAAGATCTAGTCCCTTAGATCTCTTAGCATTATAGTACCTTTTTATTTTTTCCTGTACTTTCTTTACTAATTCTATAAGGTCTGTATAAAGATTTATTAGTATCTCCATCCTTTCTTTAGCTATACTACTCGTTTTCTTTACTTATTATAGTAATAACGATATTCTTAGCTTATATCCATAATTTGCCTTAAATAGTAATATGCCCATCTCTTTTTATAGTGTTATATTGTATATAAACTATATAACTAGTAGTAGTAATACCCAATTATTCTATATATAATTAATATAGTACCTTAGATACTGTTTTAGTGTCTAATTTAATCTCTCCGTTTAACCGTCTATCTGCGGATAATATGCGGTAAAAGTTACTACTCTAACTCCTTATTCCGCTAAGAATACCTCCTAAAATACTACTATAAATCTTAAATCTTTATTTAATATAATCTTACTTAGTGCTCTATATTTTATAAATACTTCTTTAATATAGATTCTAGTAATATCTTCTAGTAATATAGATTCTATATATGCTATAAAATATCCCTACTTTATAAGCTTATCTACTATTATTAAGATTATATTATAATCTTATCCAGTAATAGGGTCTCTTAACTTTAGTAACTTAATAATAAAGTCCTATAATATGACCTCCCATAGTCTCTCTAGTATTTTAATAGGTTATAGCCCTCTATACGGCTTATACCTTATTAATTTATTCCTCTAGCAATTTAGACATTCTTTAGTGACTTTTTACGCTAAGCCTTAGATTCTATTAATAATGTATTCCTCCTAAAGTCTTAATACTAAGCCTATAGCCCTATTATGTCCTTAAGTTAATCCCTTATAGAAGTCTTCCATAAAGTATTCTGCTATACTTCTTAGGATATACTTTACCTCTTAATTTTTGTATATATCTATCTATAGATCTTTTAGCTATACCTTTAGAATTCTCTATACCTAAAAGCTTTCTAGTAACTCGTAAACTCTATCTAGTTTTTCTTAAGTTGCTATAATTTTGGATAATTATACCTAATTAATCCATCTATGTCCTTTTACAGTAAAGCCCTTAATAGCTTTTTATTATTTTATAGTTTAGCTTTTTAACTTAGAGTATCTGCTTATATATTATCTATACCCTTAGTATACTAAATCTTAAAATAGTATTTTATAAGTATCTCTACCCATCTAACCTATTTTTAGTTAAGTTCCTTTATTATTAAGAATCCCGTTAGGTTCTTATAATCTATTTTAACTATAAATAATTTCTCTATACCTTATAAGAATACTCTCTATTTCTTTAGTGCTATAACTATACCTAATAACTCCTTATTATAGATATTATAGTTTAACTCTAGTAGTATTATCTTTCAACTATAGTATACTATTAAGTACTATCTATCTTAATATTTCTATATAAAGTACGCCCCTAGTATATAGTCTAATATATCTATTTCTACAACTATCTCTAGTCCTAGTTAATAGATCTTAAGAACTAGCTCCTAAGTAAATAATTCTTTAACTTTTTTTAAATAACTCTTACTGCTCCTTTCCTTATGCCTATAATTCCTCTTTTTTCGTTAATTATATAAATGGTTTAATATCCTTTAACTATTATACTATAAACCTCCTACAGTAATTGCAAAACCCTAGGAACGATCTTAACTATATAACGTTCTCTAGTTCTTACCAATTTACTATAGCCTTAATCTTTTTTAGATCTATGCTAAGTTAGCCTAGTTTAATAATAAATCAATAAAATCGGTCTTCCTAGTAAAGAACTCGTATTTCTTAATTGCTACTAGCATCTATTCTTCCTATAGTCTCTTTAAGACCTATTTAACGTGTTCTCTATATTCTTCCTTAGTTATTAAGTAGATAATAATATCGTTAAGATATACCATAATAAATTTATCTAAGTGTTCTCCTAATATATTGTTAGTACGCTTCTAGAACGTTACTAGTACGTTTATAAGCCTGAATTGCCTCTACTAAGGCCTGCAGATACTATGCGGCTGCACATTTATCTAAAGACTATTCCTGTTCTACCTGTATAATAACAGGTAAGCCTTGCCAGCATACTACCCCTCTTTGCATTAATTGTAAAGAAAAACACTTTGCTAATAGTAAAGACTGCGAGACTCTTAAAGCTGCTAAACTAGTACGCGAAGGAGATTCTATAGAAGAATAAAACAGATAGGATTCTAAAAGGAGGCAACTCCTACTAAACTCTTAAAAAAATATTAGAGAGCAAAAGAATAGAAATAAATTGCAAAAGGACAGGGACAGGGGTTAGGATTTCTTATAGTTTTTCTTACCATTTTCTCATTCCCTAGTAGTTATAGTATCTTAGTGTTTTACTAGGAAACTATAAACTACTAAGACGTAGCTACTAGTACATATTAAGCTGCCTAGAAAGGATTTATATATATAGAACTATAGCGCCATAGCCCAAGGCTGCATGCGTAGTATTGTACGTAGTATAATACAATGGATTTAAAAAAAAAAGCCTAAATTGCATAATTAATAGTTTATATAGTCCTTCCTTTAACCTAAAGGCTGCCTTTTATTTATCGCCTTCCTTAATCCTAATCTAATAGTACGCCTATCTTAGATCTATTTTTGTAAAGATTTATACGTTCCTTATCCTGTCTTAAATTTCGCTAATTAAGGGTAAAGGATACCTATCCTTCCTAGTAATGCTGTTTAACTGCCTATAGTTAATACATAGCCTTAATTTACTATTCTTCTTTAGTATAAATAGTACTAGATAACCTGCTAATAACTATAATAGTCTAATATATCCTTTTTATAGATTCTCCTAAATAAACTCCTTTAGTACTTTACTCTCTTCTTTAGTAAGCTTATAGATTAAAAAGAACCTTAGACTTATTCCTAGTTCTAATTCTATCTTATAGTCCTATACTATATACTCTAATAGTTTCTCACTTTCTGGTAACTATAGTTTTTTACTATACTTATAGTATCTTTTTAGTATATAACTTAATCCTTTTTCCATTTCCTTATAAGTCGCTCCTACTTAGTACTATATCATCTTGGCTTACCGTTGCATCCTATAGTATTAAGTATTTCTAATATTAACCTAACCTATAACCTAATCGATCTTTAGATTATATTCCTGTAACTAAGGCATTCCTAATACTGCCTTATTATTCCCTAATAGTAATATATTAAAAGACATCTTAATTTATCTCCCTTTAATGGTTAACTAAATAGGTCCTGTTTTAAGGTTAATAATACCTCCTCTATAGGCTATTAGATCTCCTAAAATTATTACTAATAGGTAAAAGTGTTCCTTTTTCCTATATAGTAATCCTATTCTTTTAACTACTACTAGTAATATATGGTTCCTTATCGCTCCACTATCTATTAATGCCTTAAACTACTAATCTTGCCACTTAACTTATAGGTTTAGGTATTGTCCTTAAATTCCTTTAAGGGTTTAATGTGAGGTGATAAGCTCCGCACCACTTAGCCACACAAACCTACAAAAGGTAAACGAGTGACTGGCTTGATGCCAGATACGGCTGTGCGGAACAATATATATAGGCGAGGTGACTTCGTCACCTGACATTTAAGGCTCTACTACTAGTTCCCTCTAGTCCTATAGGCCTCTACTTTTCCTAACTATTGGCTACTTAATCCTATTTATACTTAGTCCACCTTTAGCTAATACTTAGTTCGCTTTTTATCTTTAATATACTATAGACATATGTTCTCTAAGTACTTCCACCACTATTGTCTATCTAGGCATTCTTCTATAAGGAATCTTCCTAGTTAAAGTATTAAGTCCCCTTAGCTTTATACTTCTGCTGGGTGCTAACTATATATATACTTAGCGTTTTTATACTTTGCCTTATCTAGTACCTAATATATCCTTACTAGGTACTTCTGGTTCTTATCTTTAGGTGCTCTATATATATTATACGCATTATTTATATATATAATCTATACTAATATATAATATACTTAGTGTCTTAGGTCAACTCTTAGCTTATTTTTATCCTTAAGTTTAAATCTTTTTTGTATTAATCTAAGCATTGCAACTTTATTTATAGGTACTAAGATTTGCCTCTCGCTTCTCTAGTCCTCTAATTACTCCTTTAAATCTTTTAGTATTATAATTAAGGCTCCTTTAATATAACTTATAGCCTTTTCTATAATCGGGTAGTCTTAGATAACTTTTTTGTCTAACTATATATAGAAATCTTCCTACTTATTGTTATGCCTTTATTTATACCATCTTTAGTACAGTTACTAAAGTGTATACGGCTTATCCGTAAGGAAGTATCTTCTTATTACTGCGTCGTAATAGCCCTTTATATATCGTTCCTTAAACCTAGTTAAAATCCCTAGATTCTCTTCTTACTCTATTTTAATAAGCTACTTAGCTTTTAGTGTACCTACTCTAGGCCTATTAGTAATTCTTTATATAGGTGCTCTATCCCTTATACGGCCTAGTATACTAGACCTTTTATCTAGTTTCTAATTTTACTATAAGGTAATTCGCGCTCTAAATTCCTCTATAGTTTCTTTCTTTTTACGTCTTATAAGTAGATCCTTAAAGTCTTCTTACTTCTTAATCTCATTAATAGTCCTTATTTGTGTCTTAAAGTCTTAGTCCTATAGGATTCTTAATCCTAAGCTTGCTTCTATCTTAAGCTTTACTCCTACCTTAGTCTAACTAGGCTTAGGTATTCTTATTTTATCTTAAGAGTCTTAAATCTTACTTATCTTGTCTTAAGAATCTTATGCCTATAGGAAGCTCTATCCCAAGCTCATTTATATATCTTTAAACTAAGCTATTGCCCTACTTTATCGGTTTTCGTCTGTTATAGGTCCTTAGGTATACCCTATTTTGTCTTAAGAATTTTAGTTATCTCTTATCTTATCTTAAGAATCTTAAGTTATTGGCCTTTTACCTTTATTAAGTGATAAAGTAGCACTAGCAGTTGTCTGCTTGCTTAATTTTTATAAAATACTCTTCCTTTTATCTTATAAAGCGATGGATGCCGTATTTAACGGTATTATAATTCCCGTTACTAAACCTTACTCTATAGCAGTTTTAGTCTTTACTTCTAATATAACTTCTTTAAGGTTTACACGCTCCTAGTAAGCTGCCCTTATTGCCTTATTATCTATAAATGTTTCGCCTATATTAAACTTATTATCTTTAATATCCAGTCTACGTAATAGTTTATTAGTTTCTCTGCACTTTAAGGATTTTAGCTCCTATAGCTAATAGCTTACGCTATACTTAGCGTCTTTATAAATTTGGCATGCGTTATTATAACAAAACGTAAAACTTCTAATTAAACATTCTTTTATTCCTCGTAGTATACTATTATCCCTCTATATATATATATCTTCTACTATTAGTCTAGTTCCCTTTATTGTATAGTAACTCTAACTATCCTTATAATCCCTTATAAAGTAACCTTATTTCCCGCAATTTATGCAAGCTCCGTTTTTAAACTATTAACTTTACTATAAAGTCCGCCTAAACGTCTTCTACTACTAAGATCCCTAGTTTAGCCTCTGCTCCTTAGTCCTATAATTACTAAATCCTTAACCTTTAGGTTTTTATAGTTTCTTACTCCATCTCTTATAGGCTTCTTTAGTACTACTTAGGTCCATTAGCTCTACGCTATACTATAGTTTCTAATTTAGCTTTAGTTATTGCGTACTTTACGCCTTATACGACTATAGAACTCTATCCTAACCTCTCTTAGCCTATTCCCTTTAGTAAATCCAATTATTAATCTTAATTGCTTAATCTATTAAATCCTATAGGGTGTCTATATCTTCCATTAAAATAATTACGTCCTAGACTTTAGCCTTAAGTCCCTACTTATATTATGCTATAAGCGCCTTATTATTCTACTTAACTTATATAGCTAGCGTCTAGAACTATATTATATACTTAATTACTAAGGTTCGTTACGTAATATCTTAAAGTTTTCTTTCTACTATAGTTACTGCCTTTAGGTCTTTAAACATTTATATAAGTTGTTTTATAAACCCCTCCTAGCTTAAAAATATAAACTACACCTCCTAGTTAGTAGTTATTATTCCATTTACCTATATTTCTATAAGGTAAGATTTAAACTATTTAAGTGCTCTTCCTAATAGGAATAATCCTATATAGGCTATTCGATCTATAGGTGTTAGTAGCTTCGCTCCTTCTTATATAACTTTAAAATGCATTTACGTAAGGAATCCCTTTAGCTTTAATCTTTCTCCTAAATACTTTTTAATTAATAGTAACTTAATCTTTACTACTCCTATCCTATTAACCCTTTCCTCTAACACTGCATTATTTATTATTAACTAGTTAACTATCTCTTATAGTTGTCCGACCGTTACGGGTTATTATAAGTCAGTATTTGCTATACTAGTATCACCTCCTAACCTTAAAGTAGTTGCCGCCGTTAATAGCGTTATAGTGGCTACTTTTAGTAGTATATTATTTAACTTTCTATATTTAATACTATAACTAGGTAGTAATTATATAACGGAATCTTATAGCGGGTACTATGGTAGGCTTATTATTAGGCTAGGTATATAGGTAATATAAACTAAAGTTAATAATATAATAATAACTAGTGGAGTGGTTACCTAATAGATTAACTCTAATTATATTCTAAGAATCACTATAAGGAAGGAACTATCTAGGTAGGGACTAAGGATCCTTAAATACACAACCGTACTTCTATAAAATCCTCTTTATACGTAATATACGTGTTATACGTATTATACGTGCGTTCCTCTCGTATACTGCGTATACTGCGTATAACGTCATATAACCTTAGTTACCATTTTTCGTTACATAGCTCCACCGGTTCCATTCTGGACTGTACTTAGATTAACTAACTAGCTTCTTCTAACTCTTCCCTAAGTAGTTATAATATCGTACTTAGAGCGTCCATAATAATAATAACTTAAATAGAAACTCTACGGACACCTTATAGAAAGCCGTCGCGCTAAAATAGAAAGGTCCCTTTAATAGCGAGAGATTGCGATAATATAAACTTTTAGGTAAGATAGCTAAATAAGCCCTAATACCTAGATATACTAGGAGCTTAAAGACTCTTATATACCTATAATTACTATCTAAAAAACGTGGATACCCTCTATAATAGTTATAATGCTATTAAAAAGTAACTAAAACCCTTTTAGCTCTACCTAGGCTAATTAAGAGATTAAGCGCTAAAGGTAACTTTAAAATCTTCCCTTAAGCTAGAAATGCTAAAGAAATATATTAATATATTTAACTAGGGACCTAACTAGAACCCTCCTAGAAGACTACCAGCCTATAATTAGTATAGTAGCAGTATATAAACTTCCTATAAGCTAAACGGGCTTACCCTTTTAAGTAATTTAACCTAACTATTAACTTAGAACCTAAGCCTTGTTAGAAAGCCTATACTAGCTATTAGTACTAATACTATCTTTATAGTTGGAGCTTCTCTAGGCCTAAGTTTAGAAAATTAGGAGCTTTATATTAATATTTTTAAAATAAATATTAGAAAACTATTATGGTACCTAATACTTATCTAAAAAAGTATAAAAGACTTAGAGGGGTATTTATATAATAAATAGAAAAAGGATATAAACTAATTAGCTAAGGCCTTTAGTAGTTTAGAACTCTGTTATAGACCTAACGCTTAATAGTTAGATAATTAGGTTTATAAGGTAGACAACTTCTTTAAGATACTAATAATATAAGATAATACTAAAGAATATATATGCTAGATTATTAGTAAGATTAAGAACCGATTGCTATACTAGATTGCACTTAATTAGCTTAATAAAGAGTAAATTACTATATAGTTATAGCTGTAAACCTTTCTAAAGAAATGGACTTAAGATTTATATATTATATAATATAATAACATAAAGCTATTTTAGAATAGGATATAGCTTAAGTATTATAACTTCCGCTAGTTATAAACTTTATAGAAACTTATACTTAATAAATAGATTTAAACCCCTTTAAAAATAAAAACAGTAGCATCTATAAAAAGGAGAAAATTAGATTTATCTAGGCTATACTTAAGCTAGTAATTTATAATAAAATAAAGCGCGTAGGAGCCCTATCGCGGATTACTATATATATAGATTTTAAACGAGCAGTTTTAAACACTAAGGATATAGTAGGGAACCAGACCTCTTTTAGTAGGAAACTAAGGGGTTACTAAAAGCGTGGGTACTCTAATAGTAATATAGGGCAGACTTAATCTTTAAAGAAGCCGTTTTAAAAAAGAATATTAAAAGGGTTAAAGTTAAAGGCCTTAAGTAATAGGAAAGACTTTTAGGGCCAACCTAATACCAATCTAGCACCTTTATAGAAATACTTTAAAAAGTTAAAAGAAAACTTTAGAGGTAAATCCTATTAGAAAAATAAGTAGGGTAATAACTATACTAATAATCTAAAAAAAGAAAGGCCCTAGTTATAGACCTCTTTTAGCTATAACTAGGGTAAGATATAGAAGGAGAGACTTTTTATATTACTAATAAGCTTAAAAGATATTCTAAAAAATATAGGTCTAAGTAAAATTGTATACACTTTATACCTAAAGGAGTATTAAATCTAACTCCTATTTTATAGTAAGATAGGTATAGAGCCTAATATAGGTAATAACTCTTTTATAACGGATACCCTATAGGGAACTACTAGATAGGTTACGGAGATATTATAAGGAGGCAGCGATTTTAAGAATCTTATAAGATACTTTAACTATTATGGATTACTCTAGCTTAAGTAATACGTAGAGAGTATACTATAGCACCTTAAATAATGCGTTAAAGAATTCTCTACCCTTTATTAGCTACTATATATAAGTAACCACTATAGCGCACGACGTTGCCTATAAGTATTTTAAGGGAGCTTTAGAATCTACTTAATAATAATATAGAAAATAAACGCAACCCTAATTTATTAAATATTCTATTAGGCCTACGGGGCTTATTAAGGGTATTGTTAGGTAGATAAGCTAAAGTCTTACTAAAGAACTTGGAATACAATTATATAATTAATCTAAAAGAAGATAAATAACCGCTAAACCTTTTTTATTTATAACC
>Ga0307515_10016913_pt1 | contig 13332 bp, 5 predicted proteins | sample 17_EM_MG_FD_194513 | JGI IMG/M metagenome (GOLD analysis project Ga0307515, IMG submission 194513) | Populus trichocarpa ectomycorrhiza microbial communities from riparian zone in the Pacific Northwest, United States - 17_EM | ecosystem: Host-associated > Plants > Roots > Unclassified | place...
TTATAATTTTGCCACAGCTATAGTAAAAACAATTGGAAAAATTTACAATTATACCATTTCTACAGGAAAACACTATTTTCTTTTATGTACTAGTTATTTGACCCGCACTTCTCTGTGGGTCAAATAATTTTTTTTGACATAAATAAATAAATATAAAAGCTTCTCAAACCTTTTTTTTCAATTCTAATTATAAATCAAAAGGCCCATGCATGCATTTAATTAAATACATCGAGAACCATTTATGCCAATAAATGCAAAAAATAAAGTATTAGCGTGTCTATTTAACTCGCCTTGCTATTCGTCAAATAATTTTTTTTTCTAACGCAAAAAAATTAATGTTTATGTGTTTTTAGCGTATTTTCTGACATCAAGTAAAAAATATAACCATGAATCAATAAGTCGATGCTTATATATAATAAAATACATTATATATCATATGCGTTAATAAAAACATGTAAGATCTCAAGCTAATTTTTAATGTAATAGAAGACTGGAACAATGTAGCAATTACTATAATGAAACACCATTTTTTAGTTTTTGTATAATAGTTTTTAAAAAATAAAGTGTAAGGAAAAAAATTTACAAAATAATAAAGATAAGAATAAAAAGAAAAAAATAAATAGATTAGGTATAGAGTGTTAAATATTCAAAGTGTAAAAAATAAAAATAATATTTTTATAAAAAAATGTAAAGAAAAAAAAAGAAAAACCAAAAAAATATTACAAAAAATGCAGATAAAAAAATGTAATAAACAGGACAAGTATAAAATGATAAAAATACCAAGTATAAAAAGAAAACAAATATAAAGAAAACTTGTTTTCTTAAAAAAAAAAAGGCTAAAAATTATAATTTTATCACCACTACATTTTCGTTTAAGTAAAACAAATTTAGTAAAATTTACAATTATGCCATTTCTATAGGAAAATATCATTTTCTTTTAGTATATGTATATTTTTTCATGATTTTATCATTTAAAACTAAATTAATTGAGAATTAAGTTTGTTTAATTAAATCCGGATACAAGATTTAATGAATTGTAATTTTAAAGATTAGATCAAATTTAAAAATTTCATCTGGTTTTAGAGCGGAGCACCAACCATAAATATAATTAGAGTGTATTTTTGTGGTCAAAAAATATTTTTAAAAATTTATGAAATTTTTTTAATTTTTTTTTATCATTTCAATATGAAAATCAAAAATAAATTTTAAAAAATAATAAAATTATTATAAACAACTCGGTGTCCAACGGAAGAAACAACTACAGTTCTTCGCACTTGCTCATTATGGATGTGCTTTGACCCCAAAATCACCTAAGAAGATAAGGCCCATTTATATTAGGGGTAGATGCGGTATTTTGAAGTTGCCTTCAATTCCAAACGCAATTTATCTCCTGCGCGAATTCTTCTCTCTCAAATTTGTTATTTACTCTGTGTATACATTTTAGGAAAAAACGACACGAATTTCACCTAAAAACTCAAAACCCTAATTGTTTTTAGGGTTTCTCAATTTTTTTTTCAATCTCTCCCAAATGGAAACCGAAGAAGAAGAGAATTCAATAAACCCTTCCAGAAGTTCTATTGAACTCGAAAACGAATCTAATTTAACAACCACAATAACAACTACTACAACAACAACAGACACGGAGTCTGTGGCCGAGTTGAACGAGTCGAACGCGTCTCAACTCGGTATTACTGATACCGATTTACTACAACAACAATCACAACCGCCACAATCTCAAACAGAAACAACAGTTGTCGATATGAGCGATGCTCAGGATTTTGTTGTAGGCGACTCTGGATCGGTTTCTCCTCAACATTTGGTGATCGAGGGACGCGAAGGCGAGGAGGTCGCGGAGGCTACAGAGGGGAGTGGAGAGATTGAGGCACCGCGAGAGGTAGTTGAGAAAGAAGTGGAAAATAGAGATTTGGTTGCTAAAGAGGAGAGGAATGAGGATGTGAGCGGATATGCGAATGCTGGAAACAATGAAATGGACACCGAAACAGAGGGCGTTGCTGACGTGGCAGCGGAATTAGAGACCGAGACATCGAGTCAGGAAGTAGAGGCAATGGAAGAGGAGGTAGCTGAAGCGAAAGAGGAATTGGCAGAGGATGAGAATACTGAGAATATGGAGAATGCGGATGTAGTGGAGGAGAAAAAAGAGGGTGCGGACGTGGTGGACAAGGTGGAGATGGATAGTGTGGTGAAGGAAACTAAAACTGTGAGGGTGAAGGAAGAAGAAGAGAGAGTGGATAATACGGAAATATATGGTGTGGGGGATGAAATGGAGGCGGTGGAGCAGAGGGAAATAACTGACGTTGTGGAGGAAGGGAAAGTGGAGAAGACAGAAGTTGTTGCTGATGTTGCAAGGGAAACGGAGGACGTGGAGCGGGTTGGAATGACTGAGATTGTGGAGGAAGAGAAGGCGGAGAAGATAGAAGTTAATGAGGAAAAGCAGTCAGCATTGCAGGTTGAAATGACAGACTTTGCAGAGGAAATGGGAGAGGATGAGAAAAATGAAATGACAGACATTGCAGAGGAAATTAAGGTGGCAGGGCAATTAGAAACAACTGATGTTGCAGGAGGGACAGAGCAGGCTATTGACGAGGAAGGGGAAGCTATGGAGACAAAAATGATTGACGTGGCAGAGGAAGGTGATAAGGAAGAGGATACAGAAATGGAAATGGCAGAGAAAGGGAATGAAGGAGATGATATGGCAGATGAAGCTGAAGGAGTGGGGGAGGGAGTTGAAGAAGTGGGTAGAAGTGGTGGTGGGAAGAGGAAGCGGGGAAAGAATGCTAAAACTCCCTCTAGAGCAACATCAAAGAAAAAGATGGAGGAGGATGTCTGTTTCATTTGTTTTGATGGAGGTGAACTTGTGCTGTGTGATCGCAGGTAAAAATAATGAACTAACTGTCGAAGCATTGCTCTGTGTTTTGTAATTCTAGTTCTATGCTCATTATTGTGTTAGGTGTTATTATTGTTTTTTTATTTTATGGTTTTAATATATAATTGCTTGTACAGGGGTTGCTCTAAGGCTTATCATCCTTCTTGTGTTAATCGAGATGAGGCTTTCTTTCGGGCAAAAGGTCGATGGAATTGTGGTAAGTTGTTTGTCTTTTTTTAAACTTTTCCTTGCTGTTACCAGTCATTTTGCTTGGTTTTATTTGATGGAGCTTATTTGGATTTGGTTATTCATTATTTGTTACTGTGTTGTGTTTAATATTTTTGTTTCTGCTGATCAGGAGTATTATGATGTTGCTTTTGGCTCTTTTCACTTGTGATTTGCTTTCATATATTTTTAGATGACTGCAAGAGGTGAAAGTAAATTTTGTCATGGAAAAAGCAAGAATGTGTGTTTACTTAGTGTGGGCAGTGTTTCTTTTTGCAAAAGATAGTCCAAATTTCCTCACAGCACTTGGAAAGAAGAAAGCCACTTGTAGTGTCTAGTTTAAAGGAAACCAAAATACTCAAACCATAGTTATCATAATCCTGGCATTTTTTTTTCATCTCTCTTTTAATTGAAATTGCTTTCAAGTATTTAAGTTGTTATTTTTTCTTTTCTTTGCAAAAAAGTTTGATGTACACAACAGCAAAGTTTGTCACAGAAGATTTGTGTGAAGGGACAGAAGTTCTTGCCCATCACATTATTTAAGTTTTGCAAACTCACCCGGTTGGGTTGTTGTGCATCATTTGACATGTTACATTTTCTTGAATGTTTAGGGCACGTGAATTGTTGAAAAACCAAACTAATTGCTGGTATTTGCAATGTTTGGGTTTGATTAGGCAAAGTGTGGTGAGTGGAAAGTGAAAACAAAAATCAATGATTCAATTACATGGTCAATAAAATATCTGAGATCTCCAGGACAATTGTTAGCATTAACACCGATGCGATGATTCCATTGCTCTGTAAACATGTTTCTGTGAAGGACTATATTATACATGTTCTCAGCTCTGTCCTTTTGGCCTCTTTATACAATTTTGGGTCAGTTTTCAAGTAACCATAGAAGCTAAGAGCAACATATTCTGTTTTTTTTACTAGAGAGTATATTCTTTTTAAAATGGTTGAGAGGGAATAAATTTTATCGTGCAAAAATGGTTTGCATTCTTTCAAATCATTTTATTTATGGAAAATTGTAAGCAAAAAGAACGTTAGTTGATTGTTCACTTGTGGCAATCAACATATTTAAGGGCTTGGATATGATTTTTTTTCTAAACTATTATTTGTTCACAGTAGCTTGTTTGTAGAACTAAGGAAAAATATTAGAATTCTACTAGCATGAGAAACAATTGTTAAGGGTCTTGTCATTCATGTAAAAGAAACTTTAAAAGAAGGGGGGAGTTTGAGGTGAGGATTCAAACCAATTTGTTATACTTATAGGGTATGGCAGCTGGAGTATTGTATCATTTCGAGCTGCAAGATTCCTGAGTGCATTTTATAAAGGACCCTTTTTCCTGCAAGTGCATAGATGCCCTTTGTCTGATTTCTGATTTCTGATCCTTGCTTCTTGAACTTGACAAGTGGTAATTGTTGTATTTAGCAGAACAGCCATGTAAAACACAAGATACTTGACTTCTTTGCAGCTTCTTGTTCAGTGAGATTATCAATTTCAAGAGATGTTGAATGTAATAAGCGTAGTGTTCTGGGCAGAACACCGGGATTTGATATGCGGAGAACACACTTTTAGAGACTCTTAGTTCATCTGAAAATACTTTCTATGGGAAAGAGAATTTGGAGATCTTGTTTTAGTATCTCAAAATTGCATTCTAGATCATTTCAGTTTGAAAGAATGTGAGGCAGTATTATAATACAGGGAAACAAAAATTCCCTCTTTGTAAATGGAATGGTAAATCACTTGCTTTGTTAGCATTAGTGACAATGATGGTTGACTGTTGTATGATGCTTTCATTGCATGGCAGATGTGGTAAGCACATTGAAACGTCTTTTTGTTTCTCTTGCATAAAATTTGTTGATGGCTCTTTCACATATGGCATTACTGGTAATTATTGTCATTTGATATGCAGATGTGAATACTATTGGGAATCTATGATTTTTCTTTCAAGATCTGTTACCATCTATTCATTTGTTTTCATTGAATTCCTGCATATGAATTTATGTTAACTTTGGTCATTTGTTCTATCTAATATGGGGTTTGTTTCTTTGTTGATTTAGGTTGGCATCTGTGTAGCAACTGTGTGAAGAATGCCTACTATATGTGCTATACGTGTACCTTTTCCTTGTGCAAGGGATGCATTAAAGATGCTGTCATATTATGTGTAAGAGGTAACAAGGGCTTCTGTGAGACATGCATGAAAACTATCATGTTGATTGAAAGGAATGAGCAAGGAAGCAAGGAAACGGTATGTCCAAACTTATGATATGTTTTTTCCCTTTCTTTCTTTCATTCTTTCTTTCTAGTTAGCATCTAGCTATTAGCTCTACAATTTTGGTGTCATTTTGTGTTCGTCTTCGACTGTTCCCCTTATGCTCTCTTTGAATATCAACAGGCATGTAGATTAGCAAATATGCTGGCCATGGAAAATAAGTGCTGAATACGAAATCTTATCATTTGACAGTTGTACCTATAATGGCTAGTGCATATACAAAAAAAATAAAGATTTAAAAGCATCACTATTTTATTCCTGCATTATCTTTGTTCTGACTTTTTAAGCTCTCTTCTCTCATTTTCTTTTGGAGAGATTTAGGAAAAAGAGGTTTTTTTTTTTTAAAAAAATGTTCTTAATCTCACTCATTATATTTTGGAGGCGGTTTTTTCCTTTTACATATCTTGCGGATGCATGTTATTATCTAATCATACTTTTACTTTATAGGGTACTGTTCCCCATTTTTTAGGGGAGCATCCCTGTTCAGCACACACATAATTGTATAGATGTTGCTGCGATCAGTTTTCTCTTCTGCCAATTGAGGAACTAATGCATCCTTTCCAGCCTCAACTAACTGTAAACAAGCTTCATTTCATCCTGAAGTTGGTGCTTCACCAATGTTTTTACCTTGCCTTACATTTTTAATGAGAGGGGAAAGATCAGTAATGTACCACTTTTGTATTCAGTTAGAAGGTAGAGTTTTTTTTTTTTTTTTTGCCTTATAAAAAGTACAAACAAATCTTTCATCATCTTAGGGTAAAGGAGATTTTGAATTCAATCCTTCCCTCCTTAAAACCCAATTTGGTGATTTGGATTTTTTTAATAGGAGGGAATTGGGGGTTATAGGAATTCTCACAACTCCAATACAGTGTCTCTTCAAGAATGTATCACTTGGGGAATTCCAACAATCTGTTATTCCTTAAGCGGTTCTAAAAGCAGCTTGTCCATGGTCCAGAGGTTGGTCTGGACTGCCTTTCCTTTAAGAAGGTGCCTTTTTTTTGTAGCAGAAAGAGGGAATATTTGATGGAAGTACAGGAGATCCTCTTGAGTAGCCTGTTATTGTAGGAAAGTCTTATATCTTGAAATTAATCCATCAAATTGCCTTTTTTCCTTAGTAGTTAGCACTTAGCACTTTGCCTTTGAAATTTCATTTGCTGCATTTCTTTCCGTCCTCCTTAACTGCTCCTATCCAAACTTAGTGTTAGTTTTCCATCAATTTTTCTTGTTTTCTCTTACTTGGTTGTTGAAGTGTTTTCTTATTTTTTGTTTTATATATTCCTTTTAAGCTTTTCTGTGTGCCTATTCCTTTGTATTTTTGCAGGTTCAAGTAGATTTTGATGACAAAAGCAGCTGGGAGTATCTCTTCAAGGATTACTGGAATGATTTAAAAGAGAGGCTCTCTCTAACACCGGAAGAACTTGCTCAGGCTAAAAATCCATGGAAAGGTTCCGATTCACATACTGGAAAGCAGGAATTGGCTGATGAGCTTTATGATGTGCATAATGATGGAGGATCAGGATCAGACAGTTCTGCTGATGCAGAAGTCACCACCTCTAGAAGAAGGAAGCCTAAAAAACGGTTGAGGTCTCGTGCAAAGGAGAAGGATTCACCAGGCTCAGTATCATGGGCTGAAGGGGAATCAGCAGATGAAAGTGTTGAGTGGGCATCAAAGGAACTTTTGGAGTTTGTTATGCACATGAAGAATGGCGATAAATCTGCTTGTTCTCAATTTGATGTACAGGCTTTGCTGCTTGATTACATAAAAAGGAACAAACTTCGTGATCCTCGTCGCAAAAGTCAAATAATTTGTGATTCTAGGCTTGAGAATTTGTTTGGGAAACCACGCGTGGGGCATTTTGAAATGTTAAAGCTTCTTGAATCTCATTTTCTTTTGAAAGATGATTCGCAGGCAGATGATCTTCAAGGGAGTGTTGTTGACACTGAATCTAGTCAGTTGGAGGCTGATGGGAACTCTGATGCTCTTACGAAGGCAAGTAAGGATAAGCGACGAAAATCACGTAAAAAGGGTGAGGGGAGAGGACTGCAATCTAATATTGACGACTATGCAGCCATTAATATGCACAATATCAATTTGATTTATTTGCGACGTAGTCTTCTGGAAGATCTAATTGAAGATACTGAAGCTTTTCATGATAAAGCTGTCGGATCCTTTGTGAGAATAAGAATATCCGGCAATGCTCAAAAGCAAGATTTATATCGGTTGGTCCAAGTTATAGGTGAATTTATAGCTAACTATCCGCATTCTGCATGAATTTTGACCTGGGCCTGAAGAAATTGTTAAAGATTTTAAAATCTTTATACGATGTGTGCAGGTACAAGCAAAGCTGCCGAGCCTTACAGAGTTGGCAAAAAGATGACTAGCTTTATGTTGGAAATATTAAATTTAAACAAGACAGAGCTTGTATCAATTGATATAATCTCAAATCAAGAATTCACAGAGGTGAGTAGTGTTAACACTTTTATTTCAGGTTATTTTTGCCCTTTTCTGTTAATATGGTTTCACTGCAAGGTGAATTTTCAGCAATCCCAGTTCGGAGTGAAAAATTGATGTGTGGATATGAGAGGAATTTTTTCTTTCTACACCTGCCAATGATAATTGAAGTCATAAACATGTTTCTTTAAAGTCATTATAACTGCCAGAGTCATTTTTTATGCTTGATGTTTGTTTTTGTTTTTTAATCTGCAATGTTTGCTTTGAGCGGCTTTTTAATGAAATTTTGTCCTGTTTACATATCAGCAGTGATGCTTTTTGGTATATGAATATCTCCTCATTAAACTAGATCTTCTTATATTTTTTAGGATGAGTGCAAGCGTCTGCGCCAGAGCATAAAATGTGGACTTATCAATCGGTTGACTGTGGTAATGTACCTTTCTTTTTATTCATCTTTTTAGGTTACTGGATTCTGTCCTAAAAGGCTATTTGTTGCTTGTAGGGCGACATTCAGGAAAAGGCCATTGCAATCCAGGCAGTCAGAGTTCAGGATGTAAGTTTTCTTGATGTGATCTATTGTTGCAACACTTCACTTTTTCACTATTGATCTTCCTTGACAAATTTGGAATATGGTCAATTTCCATCATGAGTAATGTTGAACCAAAATGTAATGTTGACAGCACAAAAAAAAATGATTGACAACCAAAAAATGGATGGTGCTAAGCTTCAAAGAAATGAATGATTAATTTGTCGACATATTCTGCCTTTATATGATAAATAAAATCCTTTCTAGTTGAAAGAGAGCTGAGTTGACCGAGACTATATGGGTCCAAACTTGACAGTAAAGGTAAATAATATCTGGTTAGCAAAAAATCGATAGAACATTTTCTTCATCTTTTTTTTCAAAAAAACCCTGTAAGATGTGCATTTTTTGGCATCATGAAGCATCCTGTTTAAGGTATGGAGGAATCAACAGTTATAATAAATCAACTTGTATAGCATGTAATTTTCACCTCACTTGGCTTGTATCCCAACTTAGAGTCAACTGGCTGGGAGCAATAGAAGAAGTTTTCTGTGGACAGGGGCCTCTCTCATCACAATCTTTTGATATGTTAACTACGAATAAGTGTGCCAGCCATATCAGTGATTGACCCCCCCTATAAAATGCTACCTTAAAGTACTAAATTACTTGGTATTGAATGTCTCCTAATCTCTGAGTCTGTTTTTCAAGCAAACTAGCAGACCTGGATTCTTTGATAGTATCTGTTTCCTTCTAAAATATGGAATCTCCCTAGGTGCTATATGATTTAAAACTTCTCAAATTCATTTGGTTCCAGATGTCCAGATGGAAATGGCATAGATTTTGCTTCAGATGGAAATGGCATAGAAGATTATATAAATGAACTCAATTAGATGGGTGTTTGTGGTAATGCAAAATTTTTTGCCCACATGACAATCTATAACTTTTGCCTGTATATCCTCTTTTCCCCAAATGAACACTGTTTTTTTCAGAGCAACTTTATTTTTTGAGGAGCATTTGCTCAACCCTTATAGTAGATGTTATTGAGATCTTTTTCTGTGAATTTACCTCTCATGTAGACTCAATTGTTTTGCTAAGCATCTTGAATATGTTTCTTTTACCCCATCATAACCGTGGCTTTGCTTATCGAATACTCTTTTCATTTGTTATGCTGTGGGTATGTGATAATTATGCAATGAAGTTTGTTTTCTATGGCGGTTAATGATCTTACTTCTGATGCAGTCCTTGGAGTCAGAGATTACACGTCTCAGTCATCTCCGTGATCGAGCTAGTGATATGGGACACAGAAAGGAATATCCTTTGCTTGTGAAATTTTATTGGCAATTTTATCATTTTTACATTTTTCTGTTTTTTGCAGTCATTAACATTTTATGTCCTGTTTTACATTCTGAACATATGATGGAAGTTGTGAGTGTTCTCTGACTTCTGTAGCCTCATTCTGGATGCCTCAATAGCTGTTGAGTGGGTAATCTAATTCCATTTGTGATTCGGCTTAACAATCCTTAAGTCTTGCAAGCTGGTTGAGATAAAGGTGCTGCATGATATAAACTCTTTAATCCAAACTGAAAATGGATAGTTTACACGATCTGATAATCTTCTCTATTTTCAGTGTCACGATACTTAACCTGCGAGCTGCAATTCATTATATTTTTCTCTTCGGTTGGATTGCGGGATTAAAATGTTTCTCACTTAAAATAAACAATATGTAAATGGACATCATGCTCAACCCTTTTCGCCTTGCCACTCCCCTTTCTTTCAAGGAAGAACCTGGTGATTATGTAAACAACAATTGCCATCTGCTGGATTTGGCCCTTATCTCTTTTCATTATATTTCTTGAAGAAAGGAGATTGTGTGAGCTCTATTCATATGATAGTGACTAGTAGGTTTGTTAAGAACTTCTATACGTGGTTGTTTTGTTGACAAAACCTGTAACGGTTTTGAATATTGCTCTAGATGCACAACACGTTATCAGTCCCTTTATCCACATCCTTGTGCAAAATATGCATTCATTTGCATGGAGCAAGCAAGCATTTAAGATGTACTTATAATTATATACAAATTGCTATTGATGATCTGATATGAAGTTTAAATGTTGTTTTGTGGTAGCTTATCCAGTTAAATAGCTCCTCTCTAAAGCAGGCTAGAATGTCGAATTTCAATCTAGGATTTGATATAAGCATCCTCATCCATGGAAAAGAAGAGAAATCTGATCAAGTAGAAGACCAGAACACTTTTCTTTATTCTATTATATCATGATCATTGGATTTTTTCTATAGAAAATGGTTGCATTCCGTTGGATAGTTAAGTAGTCCTTGACTTCTGTTCACGCTTAGAGAATGTGTAGAGAAGTTGCAGCTTCTAAAAACACCTGAGGAGCGGCAGCGTAGATTGGAAGAAATTCCAGAAATACATGCAGACCCAAATATGGATCCAAGTCATGAATCAGATGAAGATGAAGGCGAGACAGAAGATAAGAGACAAGGTCCTTTCTCTTTTTCTTGTGCATTTCAAACCTAATCTTCCAACTTATACTGACTATATTTACATCTTTTATTACTTCTTATTTATGAAATACATTTTGGTGTTGCAGAGAACTCTCTCAGACCTAGAGGTAGTGGCTTTAGCAGGAAAGGGAGGGAGCCAATTTCCCCCCGAAAAGGAGGTTTTACTTCAAATGATACCTGGGGTGGATCAAAAAGTTATTCAAGCACTAATCGGGAGCTAAGCAGAAACTTGTCTGATAAAGGTTTCTCAAGCAAAGGGGATGACATTGGAGGTGGTGAGTCTGTGAATGAGAATTTCTGGGGTCAAGGAAGAGAAAAACAAACACAGCAGTCCCAGAGTACTAATTCTACGGTAATATCAGAATCTGTTCCTGGGATTGCCCTAGAGATTTCACCTTCAACTCCATCTACAGTGGTCACACAATCTGCTTCCAAAGTGAATGAAGCGGAAAAAATATGGCACTATCAGGATCCATCTGGAAAAATTCAAGGACCATTTTCGATGGTGCAGCTGCGGAAATGGAGTAATACTGGATATTTTCCTGTTGATTTGAGGATATGGAGAAATACTGGGACGAAAGATGACTCCATACTTTTGACTGAAGCACTGTCTGGAAATTTCCAGAGAGACCCTCCAGCAGTGGACAATAGTTTCCTGAAGACTCAATTGGTTCAGAGTCCGCATCTACCATCGTCATTTACAGGGAATATAGCCCAAGCTGCTCCGGTTCCAGTTGAGGTCCCCAAGTACTCTACGGATAGGTGGGATTCTGGGACAAACCTGCCTTCTCCAACTCCAGGCCAAACAACCCCAAGTTTGACAAAGGGGCAAGTGTTTGAAAGCCAATGGTCACCAACTCCTGCTCAACCAGTGGGTTCTGCCTTAGGAGCCAATCACTCCTCAGGAGGCAATGTAGAACTGCAAGGTGCTACTGTTATCTCAGGGACTCCATCAAAAATGTCTCATGGAGTGAGCCCATTGCCCAAGTTAGAACCAGGCATGCTTTCAATTTCTTCAAATGGTCCTCAAATGCATTCTCAATCAACGTTGCCAGGTGAATCACCCAGGGTACAGGTCAATTCCCATATGCATTCAGTACTTGATCCCAGTGGAACTTCAGTTAACGCAACTGTTGATATGAGAAGTCTCCAGAACCTGGTTCAGCCGGGGACTAGTGGTAACTCTCTTGTCGGGACACATGGATGGGGGGCAGGTTCAATTCCAAGGCCAGAAATGTATGCCTCGCATGCAGTAACTGGGGCTGGATCTCAAGCATGGGGAAGTACCCAATCCCAGAAGCCAGAGGCAAATAATCTGGTTTTGATGCCCTCACAGCCCAGTGCTTATAGTAACTGGGGCAATGCACAAACCTCTGTCCGGAACCCCTCTTCATCCTTGACCACAGGAAATCCAAGTGGGGTTTCCCCCGTGCCAAGCACGGGCACCAATCCTTGGAGAGCTCCCGTTCCAGGACCATCAAACATTCAACCTTCTGTTCCATCCAGCGGACCATGGGGCATGGGTATTACAGACAACCAAGGTGCTACTCCAAGGCAAGGGCCAGAAAACCAAAATACCAGTTGGGGACCAATTCCAGGAAATCAAAACATGGGCTGGGGAGTATCCTTACCTGCAAATTCAAATCAGGGGTGGGCTGTGCCTGGTCAGGTCCCATCAGCTGGAAATGTGAACCCTGGTTGGGGAGCTCCTGTCCAGGGACAAGCACCTGGAAATGCAAATCCTGCTTGGGGTGGTGCTCCTGTTCAGGGGCAAGCACCTGGAAATGCATTTTCAGGTTGGGGACCATCTGGTCAGGGGCCAGCACCAACAAATGCAAACACTGGTTGGGTACCACCCAGTCAAGGGCCACCACCCAGTCAAGGGCCACCACCTCCTCCGAATGCAAATACAAATTGGTCAGTGCCTACTGGGAATGCAGGTACATGGGGAAGTGATGCAAATCAAAATGGAGATAGAGATAGGTTTTCGAGCCAAAGGGATAGAGGTTCTCATGGTGGAGATTCTGGTTATGGTGGAGGCAAGCCATGGAATAGGCAGTCATCATTTAACAGAAGCAGAGACTCCCCCAGGCCTCCATTTAAAGGGCAGAGAATCTGCAAATACCACCATGAACATGGGCATTGCAAAAAAGGAGCTTCATGTGATTATATGCATAATTGAGAGCTTTAGGAATTTTGGGGCAGCATAGATTAGTTAATCCCTGTACAGTTATGTTCTTTGATAGAAGTTTGATGTTATAATAATCATCATCCATTGATGCTTTATACTTCTAAAAACCTCTTGCATCAGCTCGTTTATTTCCCATCTTGGATTTTCGTCTGCGTAGATGCTCGGCCGTTCACCTTTATGTCAACGGTTTATTTGAATAGTCGAGGCAGCTGCTTGGGATCAAATGTCCCGTTTCCATACAAGGCTAGTAGGACACTTCTG
>Ga0307515_10016914_pt1 | contig 13332 bp, 8 predicted proteins | sample 17_EM_MG_FD_194513 | JGI IMG/M metagenome (GOLD analysis project Ga0307515, IMG submission 194513) | Populus trichocarpa ectomycorrhiza microbial communities from riparian zone in the Pacific Northwest, United States - 17_EM | ecosystem: Host-associated > Plants > Roots > Unclassified | place...
CTTTCACCTTTGCATCCTTTTCTTTCAGTAAATATTGTATTCTCCCTTCTCCTTGTCTAATTTGAACAAGAGACAGAGATGTTGGCGACCAATGTTCTGTTCAATAAACATGATCGGCCCAGAGATCATAGTCATTACTGTCCATCAATCGAATATCAGTAAGTTGTTAGCTCCTAGTATCTTGAAGGTAGAGTTTCACAAACCTTAAAATTTATAACTAAATTATAGAGAGAGATTTAATTTAATAAACTCTAAATGTCAAATATTGAATGGCAATAGTGTACAAAATTGTTTTAAATAATAAGTTAAACCCACAAACTAACAAAACTCGAATTAAATAAATATCACAAATTTAATTAAAAAAACAATCTGAAAATAACAAGGAGAATAAAGAAGATTTCAAAACATTAACACTAGGGCTTGATTTGAGCATGAAAACAACCCATATACTAGATCATTATCCTGAGCTGTGTTGAGGGTCAAATAATCTACTTTTTATTTAACATGAAAAAAATTATCCAAGCATGACTAATGTATTTTCTAATAAAAAATAATTATAAATTCAAAATATAATATATATTGGATAGCATCTTTTTTAAAATATTGATACACTGACGTATTGAATGATATTGTTTTTTAAATATTAAGATGATGATATATTTGATAAACCTGGATTAACATGTTAAATCTACAATTCAGATCATGAGATTGTGATAACTCTATAAAAAACAAATTAAAATAAATTACGAAGGTCAATTTCTAAACAACTTAATGTTGAAAGATAAAATTAAAAAAAATAAAATTAAAAAGGATAAAAAAACTACCCGAGACAACCCAGGTTAACCTACCAAACCCGCAACTCAGGTCATGAGATCGAGACAATCCCATAAAAAATAAATCAAAATAAATTACAAAATCTAATTTTCAATCAATCAAATATTGAAGGATGAAAATGAAAAAAAAATAAATTAAAAAAATAAATCAAGTTAATTTAGGCTAATCTGTTAAACTCATAATTTAAGTAACGAGATAAAAATTAAAAAAAAATATTATTCTAATATTCTAATAAATAGTATTTTGTGGTGTGAGTACACTTACTTAGCTGTACCCTGTTAATTAATTAATTAATAAGACAAATGCACATTGTCTAATTTTTTTTAATACAATAGATGGGATCTTGAGCGATTTACTATGCATGGCTAAAAAAACATTTTGATTCCTCTATTTTTATTTTCTCAGCATCTACTTCCTCTTCGTTTTTGTCTCCCCATGATCTGCAACGGCCGGGGCATGCCAATTTCAAAGTTTGGTGTGTCACTTGTGTGGTTGACACCCACCATACTTATCACTTGATTATCGGTTTAAATTAATTTTTTTATATATAAAAAGATATCTAAATATTGTTAAGTTGTTTTCTAATAAAAAAATAATTATGAATTCAAAATAATTATTAAAAAAATACTCAAAATAAATAAATAAATTCAATCTACTAAACTCATGATTCGGGTCATGAGATTATAATAACCTCATAGAAAGTAAATAAAAAAAACTATAAAGCTCGATTTTCTAATATTAAAAAGTAAAATAAAAATTAATTATAAAATTACAAAATCCCACTTCTCTAACGTATCTAATATTAAATATTAAAATAAGAAAAACTAAATTTATAAAACAGGTACCACTTTATTCATATTTTTCGTCTTCATCTTCTTGTTTTCTTCTTCTTCTTCTTCGTCATGTTCTTGTGATTTTTAGGTATCGTTATTGAATGCGATTGTTATACCGTATGACCCTTCAATGTTCATTTCGGTTCTTGTAGTTTAAATAATATTTTGAATATGTTAAATACTTTAAATTGGTCTATCAAATTTATTTAAATTGAAAAGAAAGTATTTTTTAAGTGTTAATTAAGATTTTCAACCCCTATTAATTGATCAAAGCACACAAATTTATCTATTTTACGAGAGAGAAAAACTCTATTTTTCACATAAAAAATTGTTTGACACGTGAAACACGCCCTTCACCGTGGAGGGAAGCTCGTTGCTTGGGAGAGGCGCATGTGGCTTTCTCAGAGCTTTGATAACAGCTTTTCTTGGTGTCGTTAAAATCATTTTGACAAAAGCTTCTTCCTAGGTGAAGCGTGGCGGCAACTGTCCTCCAACAAGGTTGTGACGACCCTTTCTTTTTTGTTTTCTTTTCTTCTTTCTCTTGCCCCCTCAATTTTTGCACCTAATTTCTTCTCTTCATTCCTTTAGGGACGAAAAAAGGCACACATATTTTCTTAACATCAATTTAGGTTCATTGATCTCCTTTTTTTTTTATCAAGCATAGAAACTCTGTTTTTTCATAAATCAAACATGAGCCATATAGCAAGGCATGTTATTATTGCCCCCTTAAGCTTCTCACAATAAATCAGTTAAAATAATTTATCAAACTCAAATGTGAAATACCAAACTATTACTCAAATGTGAAATACCAAACTATCTAAGAATAAAATTTAAAAAAATGTTCAGTGAGTGCAATAAAAAAAGCACAAAACCAAAGAAAAAAAAACATTGTTGTGTGAAAATGCTATGCCTTTTCTTTCTTTCTTAATCTTAATCTATATCTTAATTGCCAAATTAAAATACTGTTGATAAGGATATCAATAGTGATCAATCTATTCGCAGTGTTAAGATCCAAAACCAACGGGAGCTGCACCCCATACACATACACTATACATCACACACACACACACACACACACACACACACACACACACATATATATATATATATATATATACATATAAAATGTTGAGCATGTGATAGGAACAGGTGAAAGCGATGCAAAATCTTGAATCTTGATGCATTTATGTCTTGAGATTTTTATTAAGAGGTAAAATTTGTCTCTTGTAAAATAAATGATGAAGAGTCACCATAAACAATAGTGATTCCAAATTCAATAACTCTCCCTTCAACGGTCAACAGATTCCTTCAAAGAAGATATCTACTCTTATCTTACCTGCTCCCCTCCTCTTTTCTTCCCATCCTCCAGTATTATCTCTCCACACTCCACTAATTATACTCTTTTTTTTTAAAAAAAGTATATGTGTGTGTTTAATGAATACAAGCTATTCCTTTCATAAATATTATGCTTCTAGAACCATTGTTCTTGACATTAACAGCCCTAAATTTTCCCTTCCTTGTTCGAGAGCTTTTATTTTCCTATCACAATGGGTGTGTGTGCATTTTGCACTGAGAATTTTGAGGCATGCACATATATATTATTTTCTGTTTGGTCCCACAATATTAAAGACTGAATTATGTGTTAGAAGTTGATTGGGTGGATAGCTAGAACGTCTACATATAATTTCAAACGATCCATAATTTGGTCATGAGATTGTGAAGATTCATGAAGCACTATCTCTAGCAACTTCAACCCAAATATTCAATCATATCTTAGTTGATTAGCTGATACGGTTGCTAGAGGGCTGGCAGTTGTTTTCAAGTGGCTACTCGTGAATTTTTTTTTCTTTTTAGTTTTTGTCCGAGCCAATACTGTTATATTCACATTACATCTGCAAAGCATCATCTAATCTTTGAGAAAATCTTAAATAATAATCAATTTCTCAGCTTAATCTACAATCAAATTCAAAATTTTCAACTAACCACTCAAGAAACCGAAAGGTACAACTCAACTATTTAAATTATTTGATAAACTTTGTGTTAATTTTTAACTATAAAGTTTTTTTTATTATGATTCTGACACTTGTTGCGAATATATGTATGGAGTAAATAGATAAAGTCTCGAATCTCAATAATCAAGGAAGTATTTTTCAGTGAATTTTTAAGTTTATATTGGACAGATTATCCAGAATCAAACCCATTCACGTAATTTTGTTCTTACACTTGCAATTTTTTTTAATGATTTTTTAAAAAATATTTTTTGAGAAAATCTTTTGATTACATACAAAACAATATCATAAGAAGCAAAACCATTTACCAGCTTGACCGACAGCAAAACCTACTAACTATACATAATTACCCTAGACAATTTGCCTCTTCTTTTCATCAAATTCTATGCCCTATGGTCAGAAATGCTAGAAACCTATCTCCCACTAATGTACAAATCTCCAATTATAAGGAGAGACTAGTGGTAGGGCATTGCGTGAACTACATGTCTTTTGTCCTGACCCCTCCATTGAAAATGATTTTTTTCCTAGTATTTGGTGAATTAAAAACTAGGGCCATCTTGGCTTCATATCTAATTGATGACTGTGTGCTGTACATTCATTATTCATTCATGAGACTTGTTCGATGGGTAACTATCACTAGCACACCAAACCATGTGACCAAAGCTTGAATGCTCCGTCACCTATGATCTAAAGTTTAGGTTGACGAGCTGAATTATCTACCCATTTAGGCTTATAATCTACACAAGATCTTGGGAGCAACATCTAGAGGATTCATTCCCTTGAATGCACTAGACTAGTCATCTCGGTTTGCTTTTGAGAAGAGAATAGTGTGCGAATCAAAACTTTATCCAAATCACGAATGCTGTTCAGCAATTTGCATGCTTCATTCTGTTGTCCATAAGCAAATATCCCTTTATCATTGTCACTACAAACCAAGTCTTATGGGACCCAAAGAGAATTGGCCACCACAAAGTTTGCCCCATTCAATTGTGTTCAATGAAGAGAATGCAAATTGCAAACCCATTAGAGGACAAGACTAGGGCACTGTGTCATCTCGGGGCTGCAGGCCTAAACGAGTTCTGCATCATTATCTCATTGCTATTTTTTCTCTAGGATAGTTTGGAGATTCAGTAAAGAAGCTGTGGTCAACTTGGTAATGGATATAGAAAAAATCTGAGTAACTATTTGGGGTGTAAATAGAAAGGACCACTTCTTTGGCTGCCTCTTTTCTTGATATGGTGACGTCCAAAGTGGGACCATTTTTTTTTTTTAGCTGGATTTCTTGCTAGTAATATAACTGCTAAGGCAGCCCACAAGCGTACAAATATGCAGGATGTCTGGGTATCCAAAGTAGAGACTTGAATGAATGTCACCATCTAAACCCCACTAGTGTTGCACATCAAAATTTGCAGTGTGGTTTTGGCTGTTTCCTCTCTCTCTCTATCTCTAGAACGCATGTACAAACATGTACTCACTTATCTGCCGACAAATAAGAACTGGAGTATAGGAAGAATACAAAAACTTATCTGGAAAAGTATGGGCAAGCGGCAAGCACCAACACCACCGTGAGAAGTGAGAACTTGAGCTATGGTATGCAGTTGTGCGGAGCCACACCCTGCAGATCAGCACCACCGAAAGAGTGATGCAAAGTTTTTGAGGGGTTTAGAGACTGCCATGCAGAGTTCATGTGCCCTCTTTCGAATTCAAAATCTAAGAGTTCTTGCTACATGGCCATAAAATAGCATACCAACAAAAAATCCCAACATTCAAGTACACATACCCGAGACCAAGAACCTGAATTCGCACTGCATGAGAATAAAACGATCCACCAGATATCCCTGAATCTGTAATTGGACATGGATAACAGTTGTTGAAAGCATTATGCATCTTACAGAAAAGGCAAAAAAAGCATATTGATAACGAGATCATTTCAATTTATTTTTCTTTATTCTATTTTTTCTTTTTCTTTGAAGAACAAATAATGTTACACAGCACAGAAAGAACCTTTCCACACAAATCGTTGGTATTTGGACATCAATTTACAACATGTACATGAGAATTAGAAGGGCAGAAGCCTGGCATTTACAACGGCAGTAATATATCTGCCAAGATTATCTCACTACTCGTATCAGTCTGTCAGTAGCATTCCATTGTTGAAAAGGCAATTATTGCCACATTTATCAATTAGCTTATAACCACCCCCATTAGGCTGACTTTTTCAGAACAAATTGAACTGTAAGGAATGGCAGCTTGAACCAAGCAGAACTTGAAAACAGGAAAACCGACATCAACCTGTCAGCAAAATAAAAAGAAAACTTCATCAGGATGGGGTATGAGCTAATTATAGCACAGCCCGTGCTGACAGCAGAAACAACTTTATCATTGAAGTTAAGTGCAAACAGTTTGAGAATCCAATCAAAACTAAATACAATGTAGATTGTGAATAACGTCAAAATATAATTCAGGAGAAACAAGAAACTGAGAAGCATGAAATTGTACACACACAATTAAGCAACCGCTTCCTAATTTTAGTGTTCATGTTAATTTTTCATGATATAGAAGAAAAACTTTTACATGAGTTCCAGATTCATACCTTCTTCGGAGAAAGAAAAAACACCTCCAAGCATGTCGTCGTTGTCACCATCTTCCTCGGATTTATCTACATCACAAGGACTGCTGTTGTTGTCCACAAAAGTAAGAACTTCAGTTGATTCTTGACATTCTTTCAAGTCTGAAGCTTTACAGTAACCCTCTTGGAAAAAATGCTCAAAATCTTGGGAATCGTTTGCTGGTCCCTCATCTATAATGTTCATACTCAAATCAGAACGATTGGAACTTATGTTTGAAGCTTCACTGGTGACACCACTTTCTGATGACTGAACTTCTTTTGCAATCAATCTTTCAGCAGTAAGTGGACCATTTGTTAAAGATGTTACATTGCTATTGATAAAATTACTGTTCTCGGCAGAAGTAGCACCTATTTGAGTTTGTTTGAATGAAATCGAACCACTATCTTTGTTAGTAGAGCTTTCATACAGAATAGGTGATGCCAACAAAGAAATCCCTCCTTCACCAGCATTAGAATTAACAGCTTGCATCATCGGGGGATAAAATTTTGTTGATGATCCTGGTGAACATGTAAAAAGAGTAAAACAAGTCATTATTTCTAAAATTCATAAAACATTGACTTTGAAAAGTGTCATACCGCCATCTGAATTTGGAACAGAACCAGGTGAGACAATCTCAGAGTGGGAAATAACAGCATCTTCAGACTCTTTGACTCCACGAGATCCAGAAGATAAGGTCGAGTATCTTACGCCACCTTGAGCCCTGCACAAAACAAAAGGTTGAGTCACATCTGAGATGAACATGGTTGACAAGAAAATTTTGGACATGTTATTTAGATGGATATTCTACACTATTCAGCCATTTCCTACTACAAAATGGATGAAAATCTTAGACGAGTAAAACAAACTCTGAACAAAATGGATGAAAATATTTTGCTAAATCTCCCATACATTAAGAAGCATAAATCATTTGTTGCGTGTCTACCTGTTTTTCAATTCTTTATTTGAAAAAAAAATTAACATTCTAAAGTGTTCTTCATTTAATGCTTCCATTCTTCTGAAGATTGCAAAAAAAAAAAAATGGCAACGAGCATTGCAGTGGATGTGAAAAATAGACAAAATTAAGAAGCACAAAATGGAATATCTGACAGGGATCCCAGCAGGAAATATGAGCTAAAGCAATAAGCCCTATAAGAGTGTCAGGAGTAAGAAAATTTTGCCTTCGCTCCATGAAATCAATATTCAGCAAAGAACAAGCCTTGCATCTTTTTTTGACTCTTGCACAATTAGCAAGCTCAATAAGATAGAATTTGCAAACAGCTTCGAACTTACCATTACTATAAAAGAAAAAGTTCTAGAAACAAGTGGGGTGTAAAGCACTCTTAAAATAAAACGAACAAAACACCTGAATATGGAAAAAATGAACAAAGGTAACCTCACTAACAATTATTACCCAGTTGCCATATCTACAATGCTGAAAAACTTGTGAATTACCGTTCACTCCATTCAGAGGTCCTGTGAAAATGGTCAAAAACAGGCAGTAGGTCCCTCCGCCTAATCTCAACCTCATGAACAGGAACCTTCTCCAGTTCAATCTCTTGACCAGTTTGATCTTCAATGATGTTCTCTTCATTAGGCCCCAGATGACTCATTGCATAGAAATACATCTGTGACAAAGGGAACAGAAAATAAGCAAAGTTGAAACATGATAAGCAGAAGCGCTGCATAATGATTTTCTGAAAAACACCTTAGATTTCTGCCAGAGTGGAATTCTCCAAGAGCTCATCTGCACCTCTGCATTGGAGAGATACAAATGAGATGGTTCATGGGACTTCACCAACTGTGAATGCCCAATACCATCATCTTCACCATCAGACATGTACATGACCGTCTCTTTAGTTTCTTGTCCCCTACGAGTGATTCCAGAAATGCATTCCTCTCTTTCTGGCCAATCTGCTCTTCGGCAAACATCCCACCATTGAACAGATTCAACATTAACTCGTAATTCCTCATCTTGCATCTGCACTGAAGATGCTGGCCCATTTCTTGAAGCAATGTCACTTGGCTCTCCCCCCACTGATGAAAAAAGTTTATATTGAACTACATGACCACAAGGAGTGTAAACCATTAGGTGATCCAAAGAGTTAACTTTTCTCAAGTGAGCAGGTTGCGAATCTTGGGGCACACAACTATGGAAAACAGCAGCTATGGCGCCAGATGGAATTGATGCCTTTCCTGATCCAGAAGATGCAGCATTGCTAACTGTGTTGAGCCATCCAGAGTTGTTATTTTTTATTCTGCTCACCACAGAAAGGGTAACAGGCGATGGCGGTGATGAAGAAAAAGAAAGCTGGTTTAACAGGAAAGATGGAGTGGACCACCATGGTAAGGATACAACAGGCAAAAGAGCTGGCCCATCAACATGGGAATTATGTATTTGAAGAACATTCTCACCGCCAAAAGGGGAAAGCACAAAAATATGGCAAGTTCCCCTGGACGAAACAATGGCAATCCACTGACTGTAATGACTAAAGCAAATGTCTTGTATAACCTGTATGATAAACGCAAAGGAATACATCTCCGTAAAAATAGAAGAAAAAAATAATGTTGGGGAGACGGAGGAAACAGAAACATACAGCTGGGGTAATGCCACGATGGAGCTTGTAAAGGTGCACATGAGAAGAGCTCCAGTCAAAACTCTTAGCACCTGGTCCACTTTGAGAGCAGGATGGCATAATCCGAAAAATATTTATATTGTTCCCATGAATAGAGGCAGTGACCAGAAGTGTACCACTTGGATCAAAACATAGAGCAGAAATTGGACTAGTATGAGCTCTAAATTGTGATATCACAGCTCTGGAAACAAAATCTTTCACAACAACCTGCAATAGAACACTTGATTAAGAGAGAAAATATTTGAGTTACACTTGAATACTGACAGATGCTTTCCGTCACATGCCTCCAGTACTTAGTATGTCTAAAAATTACAAAGCCACACCTGTACAATAGAAATAAATGCAAAATAGAACTTAAGCCAATAATTTCATCGGAAGAATGAAACATATAAGCCAGGACATGAAAACTAGTTTTTAATTTCCAGTCACATGATAGCATAATATAATTGAAATTCCAGTTCTCAGCTTGTCAAAAACTAACCATTCCAGCAGTATCTGAATCTGTTGAATGTGTTGCACTGCGACCAACTTTCCAGCTTGAATTTGAAGATACGGGAGAACTAGAACCATCAGGCATAAGATCATGACAGTATCTAGACAGTGTCTTGTAGCCCATGTCTCCCAAATTTATTAAACCAGTAGCTAATTGCTTACTAGATTCCATGGCATACCGAGCTACCAGACTCCCACTGCCTGGTGAACTTGATGGACTGACACCCAGAGGAGGAGTAAGACTTTGTGGACTCAAGCGGCCTGTATTTAACACCAGCGGGTTGTCAGAAGCATAAGCCAACCACCTAGAACCCACAGCCATTGGACCGTATCCAATATTAACCCCACCCATTCCTTGACCTCCTAACTGAGGGACAGGATAAGTGAGAACACTGAATTTGTTCTCAAAAGTGAGAGCATCAAAGCAGTATATCTGCCAGCACAATGAGAAAAAAAGAAGACATTCAGAGAGTTTCAATCACTTAACTCCATTAATTAACCAAACCACAATAAATTTACATAATCTTCTATTAGGGGATGATAAAAGCTTCCACCAATGAATGTCTTCAATTAACTAGTAATGAAGATTATGAGATGATAAAAGCTCCCTCCAATAAATGTCTTCAAGTAACGAGTAATTGCAACCATCCCATATCATTACTCTCGGTTTTCAAACGAACCGGTGAAACTCCACAAAAACTAGCAGCATATACAAATACACTAGAAGTTACTGTGAAAAGCATCTTAGGTAAAACTAGTGCTTACTTGTGTTGCAAGACCCACAGCAACTACACGTGGACTGCATCTGACCATATACACAGTTGAACGGAATCTCAGAACATGAACGTAATTATGAGATCTCAGCGAGTAAAACCGAACAATAGTTGGAGAGATGGCAACATTTCCCGTGTGAGACTCATTAAAGCCATCTCTCCCACTGAGCACTAGGCCTGAGCTCTTTGATTCATCACATGCAACAACCAAGAGCAAAGGATGTGATGCTCTATACCCCTCTCCTTTGCAACCCTCAGACTTTGCAGGAAGGGGCTGCATCTGTAAAAATGTAACCGAATCATCATGTCTCGAGACAAGTTCAGTGACATTAGAGGCATCTTCAACATCAATGACTTGAAAGCCATTGGAGTACCCAACTAAGAGGACGTTCTTAAAAGAACCAGGTCCAAGCTCTAGTTTGTCAAATGAAGCCCAAAGCACCTGTTTCACCAAACCATGGAAACCAAGCCACTAAACATAAGCTTAACAATGGAAATGCAAAACACAGAAAACGTAACAAAAGGAAGTAAAACAAAATTGCAAGACAATAAACAGATTCTCATTGACATAGCAACTCTTTAAAATTGCTGGAACAATAGATTAGCATCATTACACGTCGAAAATACATTTAAAATATCACAACCTAGTGATATAGTGTTCCTTCTCTACCTCCCCACACAATTTTTAAACATCTACATTCTATAAGCAACCTGGTCATCAGAGCCCTCCCATTCAACCCCGTGTCACTTAATTCCATGACAATTTACTGAGATCGCCAGCAAAGCTAACAAGCAAGCACCAGCAAATCCACTCGCCAATTGGTAAACAACGCGACCTATCGACTTTTCTAATAAAACCCGGCAATTACAGTAATGCCAAGCAAATTAAATCTATTGACCTCAAAAAATAATAAAAAAATCTTAAATTGCCCAAATAATTCATCAGTAAACCCTCAGGCTACTTCAAAAAAAAAAAACAGTTAATTTTTTTTAAAATAAATAAATTATAGTGTCTGTTTGGTTAATAGCTGAAAACCTATGCTACAATCATTATTTATTCAACTTTTTTTTAGCAACGAACAAACACTAACATTAAAAAATAATCAAAAAAACATAAATCATCATAAAATACTAATTCACCTCGTTAAATAAAATAAACTAAAAATCCAAGAAAAAAAAACAAGGAAGGAACTGAACCTGGTCTTTGCGGTCCTGGTGGTCACCGGCGATAGAAGCAGCAACAGAAGCGCTGGCAGACCGGACACCGGAAGAAGCGGTTTTAATGCAAGAAGAAATGAACTTCAAAGAATTAGGAATAAACCGATTGTTTTTATTGTTATTATTGTTGCTGCTATTATTTTCTCCTTTGTTGCTATTATTCTTCATAATAATCAACAGATACAAAAAATTACTAACTCCGAAAGTCACCGGCTACAGGCGATCGATCATAGAAGGTGAAATTGAGTTTAATTATTTTCCGGTGACGAGAAATTGAGAGAGATAGGCTGTGTTTGGTGGATTTTTTTTTTTTTATGAATTTTGACTTTAGAGAGAGAAAGACAGATATAGCGAGAGGGAGAGGGAGAGGGAGAGGGACGGTTTTTTGAGTTCTTTGCTTTGGCTTCGCTTTTGCTATTTTCCTTTTCTTTTTTTTTACTTGTTCTTGATGGAGATGGAAATGTCCGCGCGTGCGTGAAAGCTCTGTTTGTGAGCGCGTGTGGTTGTTTTTTATATTTTTTTTGGAAGTGATAGTTAATTTGAAGTGGAAATAATGCTTTGGGAAATTTGAACGGTGTCCTCGGAGTTCAACGAAATTACAAAATAGAATATTTTTTCCTCACTTTTTTTGGCTTAAAAAATTGATAATCAATTTGGATATAAGTAATATGCTATTTTAACGTGAGGGGGTGTGAAAAATTATATTGGAATATTGAGAGATTAATATATCTAAAATTTTGAAAATTATTTATATTATCCATATAATCCAATTTTAAATAATAAATATATAGAATAATTAATTCGATAAGTCATTACATTTTCTTTCTTTCTTGTAAAGGATAAGCACATTTAATCCCCACAATTCCTTTCTTGTGGGACTTAAACTTCTTCCTCGACTATGTGTATGGTGCTTGGAAGATGAAGGATTTTGCAATTAATTTTGATTTTTTTTCCTTTATATTGACTGACATGGACAACTTATAACATAATGGTAATGCTATATCATAATTAATTTCACCTCAAATGATTTTATTAAGCTAATGGGAGCTAGAATTATGATACATGGTGCTGAAAAGGAAAAAAAAGATGTGCAAAATAGTTCATGAAGAAATCACAACCAATCATTGGTGGGATCCATTTAATTGGCTGATCAAATCAATACCCTATCTTTCTTTTTTTTGTTTTTTATTCCAATACTTTTATCCTTAATTAATCATATCCATTTTTTTAGGGATGATCATTTTTGGTTTGGTTTGATTTTTTTGGATAAAAACCGGTTCAAACCAGTTTGGCTCGGTTTTGGCCCAGTTTGGCTCGGTTTTTTCCAGTTTTTTGGGTTTGGGTTCGGTTTGGTTCGGTTTTTTGGTTTCAGAGTTATAAAACCGAAACCGAACCAGTCGGTTTTTTCAAAATTTTAATCAGTTTTTTTTTCACGGTTCGATTTTTTCAATTTTTTTCTGTTTTTCTCGGTTTAATTGGTTTTTTTGTTTTTTTACCCACCCCTACATTCCCTTTTCATTTCTTTGTTTGAATGCATATAATAAAATCACTAAAATAATTAAGTAATGAAGAGTGGATATTAAAAATTGAAAACAAATATAAAAACTATAAATAATTTTGAATTGAATAGGACTTCATCTTATTATGTTAAATTTGCATTGAGAATGCAAAAACTATTTTTTTTAATCTTTCAAACTTAAATTTATTATCACACCTTATTTTTAATTACAAAAATTTTATGCAATTTAAAATTATGGCATCATGAGTTGATTGTTGGCATCAATAATTTGTAAGAACTACAACGGCTAAAAAGGAATAATAAAAAGTATGAGGGGGGGGTTTGAAAATATCAAAAGCGTAAGAAATAAGAGACGTGGGTAAAAGTAGATGGCATAGGAGAAGACATTTGATTACGTTACGACAACAGGACG
>Ga0307515_10016916_pt1 | contig 13329 bp, 11 predicted proteins | sample 17_EM_MG_FD_194513 | JGI IMG/M metagenome (GOLD analysis project Ga0307515, IMG submission 194513) | Populus trichocarpa ectomycorrhiza microbial communities from riparian zone in the Pacific Northwest, United States - 17_EM | ecosystem: Host-associated > Plants > Roots > Unclassified | place...
CCGATGCTGGATGGCTACAAGGGCGAATTGGTATCTGCAAAGACTGGAGAATCTGTGCTGTAAGTTTACCACCGACATCCCCACCTATTTCTCGACTTACTAGGCAAACGATCTGCTATTTCCCATGCCAACCAGAAGCAATCCACTCTGGATATCAAACACCCGAGGCAGCCGAGCCGCAGCCGCATACTCGAGCTCAGCGACCTACACCTCACCATTAAGACTGCAAAGGCCACATTCTATCCTGTGCATCCAAATATGTTATCCTTTCTGCCCGATGATCCCAAACTAGACGTTTCCATGCTATCCGAACTTTACATTGGCAGGTTCGACCTACGTTCTGATAGGAATGGGGGGTTCTATTTGATGATCTTGCCATCCTCTTTTGGGATACCAAGGCCAGTAATTTAATGTGACTTCTCTCAAGGCTTCACTGGGTTTTCCTTGTCGAGTTAGGCCCACCTTGCCGATCTTTCTTCAGAACAACTACAAAACTCGTGATTCGAAACTTGACAGAGTGCTGAGTGAAAGACTCTTCTATTTCGAAGATGTCGGGTCATTCAGACTTCGATATGTACCAGGAAAGACTCCACGAGGCTCTGTTAACACATGTGACATGTCGCCAGGTACTTACTTATGGATTTATCCAAGTCTTCTCTCGTCAGCCCAGATCAGCATCTTGGCCGCTCTAAACACACCCTTTCACTCGGGAACTTGGCGCAGATTGCGAAGTGCAACGAATTCGACCCGAATGATGACTCAATCACTTGGGTACGTATGCAATTCGAGTGGAGGTCGAGTCAGGGAGACGGGAGATGTCTTCCTTGCCGTTCTTCCCGGCTTGGACCGAAAAATAGCCCGTCTCGGCTCCCCTATTCTTCACATCCCTTCAGATCCCTTCAGATGCCGAGGCTCGGCGACCAAAACGACCTGCAACAAAATGCTGATGAAAGACGGGCAGGAAATTTATTGGAGAGTTGGCACAATTCGCTCCACTTGGTAGTACGTAAGGTTTGGTCAAAGGAGATATGGTACTATATTTCGTACTGCCAAGTGTTACGTCCCGACGTCAATCCGGCCAGACCGCGATCCGCTCCAAGAGACCAAGACTGAAGCGGCTTGACCTCGGCCAAGAGCAGACGTGCAACAAAACGCTTGCGAGCATCCAAGAGAAAATGCGTCAAGACTGGGTCTCGTTGTTTCGTTTCCGTCTTGGATAACATGCTACAGCTGATGAATATCAACTCGCCCTCTAGAGATGACCTCTTTAAAACACTATAGTAGAGATAAATTAAACATCTTAGTGAAAAAGTAACAATTCATTTCTTATTGAGTCCTTTAACCCTCTCCAACCCGGGAACCCGTTTCTACTCCGAAATATCCACGAATTCGAGTACCTTCCAACACATCACTCCAAGCCAACACCACCAGCACCCCAACACAGCCAAGCTCAGTCGATTTGCAACAAAATCCCACCTCTCCCGCCTCATGCTCATGCTCTTAAACCCCAAGTCGCCACCTCGTAAGCACCATGAATGTTAGCATTCCGGATTTCGACCTTTTCGCCAGCGGGCCGTGCCGCCAACAGACTCGGCAGACGACTTCCGAGGACTGGGAGCCTTCAGAATCCTGACCGCTCTGCACGATGCAGCTTTTAGCAGCATTGGCGGAAAATGCTATGTGCAACAAAAGGTGCAAATAGAGCGGTGTGGTGCTTGGCTTGGAAGATTTAAGTTTTGTAGGTTGTGGGAAGAGGGATCGATACATCCGTCTTGTCCCTTGGCTCTCCGACATAGGCCCGTCTTGACTTCTTGACCTATTTTCTAATTAATCACCTGGTTCTTCTGGACCACAAAGCCCAAGCTTAAATAAATCAAAGCATGCAAATTCCCCCTATGCAATAATCACTCAGTGCTTCTCAAGTCAAATCGCAAATGCAGTCACCCCGAGTCAATTAGCAACATCCCGCCAAGCATCTAGACCCCGCAATACCAACAAAACCAAGGCCTGGGCGCTGTGCGATGTGCAACACACACAATCTACTCTTATACTTTACACCTAGGTCTTAGCTGCGTGATATGGGGGGGTGTCAGGGTTGGGCATGATGGAAAGCGTTTCATCGCCTCCAGTTAGAGAGGCGGGAGGGGAGGGCTCTAGGCCCTTGGGGCAAATACGCGTTCACAGTCTAGGCACACAACGCGATGTGCAACATTGAGACGTGGTGAACAGGGAATCTTAAAGGGCCGAGATAGTGTTGTCTTTTAGTTCTGGACGTAAGCACTTGTTTACCTGCAGGGTGTTTAGATGAGGTGTTTAAAAGATAATCCATCCGAGTCATGTGTTTGCTGTTTAGGAGGATCCCTTCAATTCTTGGTGTTAAGGACTCCTTACGAGCGGTAAAACTGTCCGGCTCACCTCATTATTGTCTGAATCATTTTGTGACATTAAATTATTTGCAGTAGAGCTCTGAAATTGTCAGTATTCCATGGTACTTCGTCACTTAGTTATTCAGAGGCTGCCAAATACAACCCGGTAAAGAATGTTTTGAAAACAGGTGAGCGGCGCCGTCCTCGCTCCTCGACCTTTCGAGTATCCATAGTCCCGGAATCTTGATATCTAAAAGGATTGCTGGACTTTGTTGACCCTACCCATCCATCATTGCTCCACATGGAGTGAACATTGCGGGTGTTGTGAGGAGCAAGGGTGTCCTCGAATTCTACTCTGGCAGAGCTGAACACAATTCAGAAGCTTTCTGGAACACTTCTGAGCCCCTAATTCTCAGGGTTCCTCGTGGAGTGGGATGTCGAATCCAGGTGCTTGGAAGCCTTGGTTCACTGATAATCGAAGGCTGGGAAGCCCCTTAATAAGTACAAACCTGCTAGTCTTGCACTAGTCTCCCAGCCTTTAGCTGCCTTAGCACCCTAAGCTTGGCACCTTTCAACATGGGAGATGGTTGTCGCAATGAGGACCTGGGGTTGGTGTATGCTCCATAGAAGGGTTTTGGGACGTGGATGAGGGCAGCTTGCCGTTGTAAACAGAAGGCGAGGATCACGTTCCATAACTCGTGGGACATTAGAATTCATGCCAGGAGTTCTTCTCAATGAAGCAGAGATAGATCAATATGTGAATGTAGTTATTTTATTTCATGGGCACTACCCAAAGAGTCGATGCGGTTTGTGTGCTTGCGAAAAAAGGTCCCTCTACCAAAACAACACAAGTGTCACAAAATCAGCAGAGACAACGAAATTGGGATCATCAATTCATTGATTCAGTTTGCCTTTCAGTCAATTTGCCTCCGTAACATCATCGACTCCTAAGAGGTTCAACTTCCAGACACACATCTCCTTAATCCATGAAAGAATCCGCCTTGTCATGAATGAAAAAAAAATCTCCCCGCCAGCGCCTTATACGCTGTGGAATCGACGCACCCCCCAACCAATGAAATTACTCGTGTAGCAACTTCCCCGGTGACTTTCTCTATCTAGAAAGAAAAGGTAAGACAGCTCTTGTGGGGAGTCTGCGTGAAAGCTTCCCCCTTCCCCCATACGCTTATCCAATCCTGGATGAAGCCATGAACATCATCTTGCAAGAGAGTAATGGAAAAGAAATCTTTGGTAGAGGGGTTGTCCCTCTCAAGTGTCGCTGTGTGCTCATCGGGTCTTTGGTGAAGTGCCGTGCTGGTGCAGTATTATGACAGATTCGTGTCCTCTTGTCATATGCCCATAGCTAGAAGTTGTTCAAGATTCCTGTGAGGTTTGGATAGGCTTCGGCTTCCTTGGTCCACCTTTCAAGCTCTTCACCCTCGAAAGAAAGCCACCACCTGTCTTCGGAGGGGCTTCACCACCACTGCCATCACTAGTAACACGTCTCTCAAGACGCTCACCGAGCCCTCGTCTCGGGCTACTTGGTGCCCGTGGTCTTCCAGTCTTCGATGGTTCGACGATCGAAATGCTTTCCTTCTTGCTATCGTCGCCCTTTGAGAATTCATTGAAGAAAGGGTTAGACTCGGAAATCCTGCTTCCCGCAGGTGTTCGTGCCTCGGGGGATGTAGCTGTGTATACCCCTTCCGGGCTGGTAATCCGTCCTGAAGGGCCAAAATCACGGCGAGTATTGTTAATACCACGAATCTTCTGGGCCAATGACTTCTTTCGACCTAGACCACCATCCGTTGGAGAAGTCTGTTCACTCTCTCTTCGTTGAATGGCGGTTCTGGAAGCAGGGGCACCTTCTAAGAAAGTAGATGTGCCTAGACCAAGCGTTTCCTCTCCATGAATTGGCTCCACTCGAGTCGTCGCGCTCAAGACCTGAGACTCGATGCGGGCTGGTCCTGGTCGAACAGCGCCATTCTCATAAGGCTCGTATTCTCTGGATCCCACCCCTCCCTTAGAATAGTCCTTGAAAGCTTCATCGTCGTTGTGGCCCAGAAACGTCGCATGATCGGGTCTCTTGTTGAGCGGGCCTCCACCACCCAAGACATTGTTCAACGAATCTTTGGGAAATGCCTGCATGGGTGCACGTCTGCTTCCTTGCCGATTTCGGTGAGGATTGCATGCATCAAATGGTCCGTCATGATGGAATACTGTCTCCCATTAATAATCAATCTCAAAGAAAATGAAAATGGCACTTACATCCGGTTCCATATATACTTGTAACATCTAATTTATCGATAATATCCAATTTCCGGTCTGGCTTCCTTGATTTTGGGTCTTTCCCCTCCCGCTCTCGGTGTCTGCGTTCACGCTCACGGCGTTTTCTTTCTTGGCGTTTCTTCTCCTCCTCGGGGTCGAGAGGTTTGCGATCTGCTACCGAGGAGTCAGAGTTTCGTCGCATTCTCCGTCCTTCGGGCGGTCTCCGTGAAGATGATTCAGCAGGGTCAGCAAATATATCGAGTTCTCCGTTAGGTCGAGATCTGTTGGACAATGATCCTCTAGCTGCTCTCCGTGCCCGCATTGCTTCTTCTTGTGAACGGGATGGTCGATGACCAGGGGTTCCGCGAGGAGGGACGTTTTCACCACGTGCTACCGATGTATATGGTGGAGGCATCATCTCGCCAGTATTTGTTCGAGGCGGGGGTGGTCGCATGCTGCCATTGCTCGTAGGTGGCTTCTCATCGAGAGTGAGATTGTCCTGCGGTGCCATAGTCAGCGAAAATCGTTGCTTCAACGGATCTCCTTTCGGGGCAGAATGAAATTTTATGATCGACTTGGACTTGTCCATGATTTTAATCGAAGCCAAGGGGGAACAACGTTTCTATGCTCAGGGAGGAATGACGTACAAAAAGTTCGGCTGCATTGCCCGTCAATGCAGGCTTCGGCCCCGAAGACTCTGTTGCGAGCGACATTTTATCTGGAGATCCAGCTAGTGGTCTTGGGACTGTGTTTGAAGAGGAAGCATCAAGGAACGGATTCCGTGAGACTGGTCGAGGAGGAGGGTCGAAGGGAGAGAGCTGCCCGTCTGACAAAGAAGGTGATGCTGCCCGGTTGCGAAAGGGATTGTTGGAAGAGAGGTTGAGTGTCAGTCCTGGGGATGGACGTGAGTCTACAGCCAGAAACAGGATACTCTTGTTAGCCGACGGCTTCATGCATTTCCATGACGGAGAATTGGGGGCAAGGGAGGGCTTTGAAACGAGACGATGGTCAACTTGACACGCCCACCACAATGATAAGTGGGGAGGGGGAGGGGGAGGGGGGGAGGTGTTGTCGAAGCGCGCCCATGGAGGTATTGCTTGATTTGAGGATTGACTGACCTGCTTGGCCTGGTTGGGTGAGCGACATTGTGGCAATGACCTGCGTGTCCAGGATTAAATCCTGTCGTTGTAATCGCCGTCCTCGGACTGTGACGAGGCCGTGGGCGTGGATGCGAGCGAACTGGGCTGTCCAGATAGGCCAGCGCTCAGATTGAGTTTTTTGGGGGTGAGGATGCTCGAGCAAAGGGGAGGAGGTCGCGACGCGATGGTGTTAGCTTTGCCAACGTCAGCCTGGTGAGCGCTCCAGGTGAATCCGGGATTTCGAATTCCTTAGCGACTGGCTACAGTACCGGAACTGATCGTTGGCGGCTTTGTTCCTGGGACGGCGCAAATGCACCGCTTCTTAGTCCAAACCCGGCCGAGCTCTGAATTCGAGCAGAGACCTCTTTCTCAAGGGCTCCAGATGCGCTTGATGCGCTTGATGCTCCCGATCGCTGCGCTGTTCGAGGGGCGCTGGCTGCTGCGACAGTGTTGTCTCGTGGGTCGGGCGAAGATGGGAGGTGTGATATTCAAAGGTGACCCTGTGCGGGGGACACGCTGGTGGGCCTAGGTAGTGTTTGTTGCAGAGGGAGGGTGGCACAGTGTATCCAAATGGCGAGATATGATGCCGGAGAGAGATACTTCCTAGGAGAGATGATCGGATACTGGTACAAAAAGTGGCTGCTCCTGTAGTTTGTTTCTCTATTCAAGATGCGTTTTCCTGGAGGAAGTGAAGGAGCAGGTGCAGGAGCAGGAGCAGGAGCAGGGCAGCAGCAGGGCAGGAGCAGGAGCAAGGAGCAGGTTAGCACGAAGGCGGCCTCTAAGGCCTCTCCCTCTCCTCAGCGGCACCCCTTCCCACTCTGCCAGTGCCCACGGAAGGGACGCTTCGAGCCTTCGACGCCCCAAGAATACGGGGGAAGGCCCACATGTTGCATTATTCGGCATCATCCTCTAGAATCCCAGCTGAGATCGTTCCTGTGGGCCAATGATTGGTGGCCGGAGCAGCGCCCCTGAGCGGAAAGAAGCCACGAACTCTGGTCTGGACGCTGGTGGGAAATCATTGTGGAGGGGGTCACGCCTGAGCCTGAATGGTTAAATAGGTACCCTCTCGTCTCCTGACTGCTTTGCAGCGCCCGAAAGCGGGCTGGACACGCTTGGCTTGCTGGCTCGCTGGCTCGCTGGAGCAATTCTTTCACTGTGCAAACAGGTGCTTGCTTCAGTGCAAGTCTCGAGTCAGCAGTCTTGAGTCTCGAGTCTCAAGCCTGAGGAGGGGAGAGCCCGCTGAGCGCCGGCCAACGTAGGGCGGGGTTCCCTCCTCCGGCCCTGCTAATCTCCTTGCAGCTCGTTTTGCGGTGTATCGAACGGCTGTGGGGACGATGTTCAATTTGGATCTTCAACGGGCCGTTGGAAATAACTCGGCCAACACATGTGCGAGGAGAGAGCGGTGAAGTGCAGTACATAATCTCTCTCTGCCGCATGCCAAGGTGCATAGAGTCAGGGCGCTTCTGCGAAGGAGAGGCCGACTTTGAAGGCCAGATCTACTTCAAACAGGATATGCGCTGATGTGATCTTCAATAATTGTCCCCTTAGTCGAAACAACTCGTAATGACCAGTTCCGGGCCTGCAATCGTTATCGCCCCCAAAGGGGAGAACTGCAGTACCTGCGTACACAGTATCACAAAAGGCGGTAAGACTTCATGCAAGCCATCTAACACACTTGGAAGTTCAGACCAATTTTAAGCTTCGTTGTGCCGGCCAATGATGTTTCTCGCAACCTCAGCCTTGTGTCCTCTCCAAACATTGTCAATTCACAACCTCAGCCTCAACTACTTCAGCTGCCAGACTATCCATGGACACGGAAGGAATCACAATGGCCACGGGCTCGCCTCAAGACATCGCAATGACAGAGGGCCAAACACCACCGCCAATGCCCCCAGAAGAACCCAAGTACGGCGGCTTCACAAGGTTTGAGATTGAGCTCGAGGTGATTCCCCCTCCTCTCTACCCGAGAATTCTCGACGGGGGCCATCCTAACTCCTCACAGTTCGTCCAATCTCTTGCCTCTCCACAATATCTCAATTATCTGGCCTCCCAAAAGTACTTCGAGAATCCAGCCTTCATCGCGTACCTCTCATACCTACAATACTGGTCGCATCCTCCTTACACCAAATACCTGACCTATCCCGGGCCTACACTCAAGAATCTAGAACTTTTGCAGCAGGAGAGATTTAGAGCGGATATACTGAGCCCGGATAAGATGAACGAATTGGTAGAAGAGGGCACGAAGAGCGGCATGGAAGGACCTCGTAGTTGATGCACGAGAAGGAAAATACAGGGGTTCATTAAATTTGAGATACCTAGGAACAGGCGTTGATAGGGCAGAAAACCGGTGCACTGGAGGATCTCTTGGATTCTGGTATTGACATTTGGCGTTTATAGGAATAGAGTCGACAAAAAGCAGTTTCGACAGTAGTCAAAAATATGTGACGCCTCCATAATTTCTCCCAGCGCCTCGCTGAATTGCAATCGATAAGGCAGAAAGCCTCATGCTCATCTCCTCTCAGAAGCATAACTCCATCCAATCCCATCTTCCAATCTCTCAGTTTTCTCTCCACCGATTTCCACAAGTCATGCACTACTTTCATCAGCTTCCACGCTCCTCTAAATCCAAGGTAAAGTCTCACCTTGTAGAATCCAGTCATAGGCTCATCAGCACTCCTAATCTGCACCTGGAAGAAGGCCGCTTCGTCCCCATCACATCCTTCTTTCGGGCACTGCATCTTTGCCTTATTTGCATTGTCCCAAGCTCCAGGACCGCCGAAGACATCTTCTCGCTCTTTCCTTGTAAAGACTTTCCGCTCGTAGTATCGCTTCTTGAGGATGTATTGGTAGGGGCAAGTTTGGCATTCCAGACGGTTTACGGCTTCATGTGAGTCTCCTTCGCCAGAGGAAGCGGGGGTAGTCGTGGAGACCGTGAGTACATTGCTGCAGGAGGGGCAGACTGGATTGAGACGTTAGTCTTGTGCTCGATAGAAATTACTAATTTGGGGAATGGAAGGCAGTACAAAGTAACATCTTGTCTCTCTATGTCAGATTCCAAGCTACGGCGATCTCAAATGAAGCATGCGGGGCTCGAGTATTCTCCTCTCGTTCCTGACTCAAAGCACGTCCAAAAATATATCCCACATCGGCGAAAATAAACTCCGATCCAGGGCGCTAACGACTCCTCGACACTGGAGCACTCCCACAGTCGAAGTGCTCACGTCAACTTGTGAATCTACCTTCTAAGCATACATATTCTCCTCCCCCAACCCTTACTCCCAATAGTTTGCCCAACATACCGACCATTACGCTCCTTTAAACCTCGCCATCCCTCCCGCGAGGCTTTAAGGCGACGCAACACCACTGCCGCACAATCCCAAAGAGACACGAGCGGTCGCCGGCGCGCAAACATAAGATCTTGTGAGGCGGCCAAGAGCGTACAAGCAAGATGGCAGATTTGCGCGCTCATCCTGAGCAAGATATGGAGCACGAGGTATATTTTCTTTCATTTGTTTCCCCCAAAACACCCCGCCAACACTCCCCTTGAGAATAGTCATATCCTTTGCAGAACAAGCACAACAAGCTGACCGAGTCCTGAAGGGAGCCTCCCCCAAAGAGCTCCTCATCGAAGCCGCTCGCCGCAACAATACCGATCTGCTGAAGGAGGTCATCGACGGATGTGGAAGTGCGGAAAAGGCGGCTGTACTTCTCAATGAGACCAAGACGGTATTGGGAAATTATATCTATCACGAGGCAGCCCTAAAAGGAAACTGTGCGTGTGCATACATCTCCATACCTCCATCCCTTCCTCGAATTTAGTGGACAGCGCCAGTCAGGCGAAGCAAGTGCCGTTCCGAGACCTCTACTAACATCCACCCACAGACGAAATAATCGACATGCTCCTGGACCAAGAAGGCTTCGAATGCGACCCCATCTCCCGTATCGAAGGCGACACGCCTCTGCACTCCGCAGTCCGCTACATCAACACACTCACCGAATCGCAACCATCGAACCCGGACATCTCAACCTTCGCCCAAGAACTAATCAGCATGATGGTCGAGGCCGGCTCCGACCCACGGATCCGCAACAAGGCGAATCTAACACCCTACCAACTGACCGATCCACGGAACACAGCGCTGAAGCAGCAGCTGCAGGACGCGGTCGACATCACGCAGAACCATGGTGATTATATCGTCGATGAGGAAGAGGGAGGTGGGGAGGGAGAGGATGAAGATTATGCGGGGAGTGGGAGCGACAGTGATTTTGATCCGGAGGAGTATAGGCGGGAGAAAGAGCGGCGAGAGAAGGAGAAGAAAGCGCTGGCGAACGGGGTTCGGCCTTCCTGATCTACCTTCCCCCACATCACCGTATACCAATCCCCACGAACCGCTCCTAGGACGAGCAGATGAGCTGTGGACACGACTAAACGAAAGGAATGAAGATGTAGTCTACGTTGGATCTGTACTGAACATACTATTTCCTTCCTACTCATTGCATAGCGCGGCTCTCAGATCTCCTCTTTTTCCGAAGGATATCAACCGCATGCGATCGATGATAGAGCATAAGGCAGCGCGGGTCGTTTATGGATTGCTCTTTGCCCCTATCTTTACACTGGAGTTTTGGTAGATAGCTAGCGTTGCAGCCTCCAATTTGTCCGTAGCATGCAAAGCAGAAGGCTTTGTGTATTGAAAAGAATACCAACCACAAAAAAAGCATATGAGTGAAGTGTGCTAACATGTATTAAGTGTGCTTCATATGTCTACGTTATTCAACCACTTATTTGGACCTGGACCTGAGATGTTTGATTATACGTTTTGAGTTCTATAGGTTTAGAGAAACGCAATAGGAGTATCGAATCTGGGTATCTCGCTTCAAAATTCAAGTTGGCCTCTTGCCATCTGAGCCGCCAGGGCAATCCAAGCATGACAGACCGATCATAAAAGCATCCTCCCCTTCTCTGCTGCAAACTTCTAAAAAGGCAGTTCGGCCTTCACCACAAAACGGCCCATGCAACCATGACCACTAATGCTCCCGTGGATCCCAGATTGAAGCTCGGCATCTCACCCCTCACTCTCTCAGAACCACTTGCCGCCTCGTTGATGATGGTGATATTGGTCAAGTCCTGCAGCAATGCTTTGGTCATGTGGCCCTGTTGGCTCAGACTCTGCATCTGAGCCTTGAAGGTATTCAGAATATTTGTACTCCTTCCAGGAGGACAGAACGTGACCTCCCATCCTCCACCACTCGGGATAATGAAGGTAGAAGTCTGATCATCGAAGGCGTAAGAATAGGCATCCGGACAGACACCTTTGGCTTGCTTGGCGTACAACGGAGGGCCGCATTTTTGTGGATCATTGTATGAGCCGGTGCAGCAGTCCGATGGTGCGTTGGTTTTTGAGCAGGCCGAGAGACATGGATCAAAAATGGGACGCTGGATATTGTCGTCCGGGTATGGGTAAACGCCATCCCCTGGTTTGGTGGGTTGTGTTACTTGGAGATCCCAAGGACACCAGGAGGCCACCTGCATGTTGGTCTGCTTGCTTTCGTATGGAATTGGATAAGTAGCGTTGGACGAATTGCCAGAAGTTCCTGAGTTTGCTGGATCGGCGAGCCATCCAGCTGTTGCAATGCAAGTGGGATTTACAAGATTTGGGGGGATCTGCTGTAACTTTGGATTATCGCCGGGGATATAGATAATTCCTAGGGGGATGTTGTATCCATCGACCAAGGATATATCGTAGAATGTTTGGTCGTTACTGGAACCCCCAGCAAGATCAAACTCTGCAAGAGTGACGGGTGTTGCGCCCTGCATAAAGTATCAGTACAAGTCAATTTTCGAGGAGAAGAGGTTATCTATACAGTAATGACACAGCTCAATACTCCACCACAATCCCCAGTTGTGCAAGCAGCTCCACCGCCATTGTTCCCGTTTAGATTGCTGGCTCCAGTACCTGCAGCATTGAAGCTACAATTCGTTCTCCCCCACACTCGTCCTTGCCAGTCGCCGCTGACCATCAAACTCTTGCTTGACTCTGGAGTCAGTTCAAAGCCACCAGTTCCTGCGCCTGTGCCTGCCTGTGTTCCAATTCCCGGCCAGATAGTTGCCTCGCATTGGTTGCTAATCACCAATGGCACAGAGTCTCGCTTTTCTGGAGGTCCCCATCGAGCTGGTCGGGGGAGCGGACCCGCGTTATTTATCATATATCGATTGGTGGTGTAGGCCGTGGCCAGGGGTAATAATACCAGAAAGAGCAAAGACGTGAAGAATATCCGTGAAGGAGAGATCTTACGTTCTCTCCGCGGGCCTGTCGTTGTGCTCATCTCTACCTTGGTGTGGGTCGTGAAGTCTCAGAAATAGGTTCGTATGGAGTCGTTCGTGGCGGGATTGCATGAAGTTATAAATAAGAAGGTAGCAAAGGCGTCAAGCCAAATCGCCCCAAGGACCAGCCAAGAAGCAAGAAGTATCCAAGTCTTCCAGATCGAGGTTATCGAGATCCACAATTCCCCGAGAGGAGGTTGACAGTTCCCAGCACAGCCTTGTTTGTTCCTCGAGGGGCTGTCGGCCGGCGCCCTCTCTCTTCCAATGATCCAAGGATCAGCGGAAATTCGCAACGAGCTGCATCTCCAAAAAATGACGTAGAATTGTCGCCTGCCCCTCTTTGTGCCCTGGAGCGGGACCTGAACCTGGACCTGGAAGAGCTCCGATGTGCTCCTTCAACCAAGGCAATACCCCTGTATGGGCTGAGCCTCGCGATCGTCGCACCGATACCCAAAGATAAGGAATAGATGGCGAATTGGGGGTGAATCAACTGGAGGATTGCAAGAGAATGTACGCGTCTTTTCGACGCTCGATGAGAAAGCGAATGTAGGAGGGGGAAAGAATGATTGGCGTTTCATCTGGAAGAATGCATGAGCGTTTTTTTAGATGAAGCAGAGACTATTTTCCGAACCACTCAGTCCTCGATGACGCAGGGGTGGGAGGCACGACCCGCGACCCCTCCACAAACAACCTTGAAGGCCTGGAGTGGGAGTGGAGTTCTCGGGAAGCAGCCGACAGGGGGGAACAACGGCGTGGGACTTACTCGTTAGTTGGAAGGCACGAGCTTCGTGCCGCCTGAACCTACTGTAGAGCTTGATTTGTTACAGAAGATCTTTCCGACTTCGGAATGAAAGGGTGACAGTCGAATGATCTTAGGGAAGTAATACGTTGATATATACATCATGCCCTCATGACTCTGTTGATGGAGAATGCCTCCCCGGTTCTACGCTTTACTCTGCCAAAAGATTCAGAGACTTCTTTTGGAATTGCAAGGCTAAACATTTATCGAGGTTTCTAAACTATGAACCAACCGATCGATTATACTATTTATTCCCAGAACAATACGTTAACTGCGCCATCCATATCTCCACGCATCAACTTTCTGTTCAGATCCTCGCCTGTTCGCATCCGTATCGCCTCATCTGAAAGACTGAACGTCTGCTGCTCAAAACTGGCATCCTTATAGCTGCCACTATCTTGGATATCCTGTTGGTCTTGGAAGAAAAGAAATTCGTCTACTCCA
>Ga0307515_10016917_pt1 | contig 13328 bp, 13 predicted proteins | sample 17_EM_MG_FD_194513 | JGI IMG/M metagenome (GOLD analysis project Ga0307515, IMG submission 194513) | Populus trichocarpa ectomycorrhiza microbial communities from riparian zone in the Pacific Northwest, United States - 17_EM | ecosystem: Host-associated > Plants > Roots > Unclassified | place...
TTTCTTCACGTTTTTTCATTCAACTTTTTTTTTTTTTATTCTATTCTATTCTACACATTTTTATCTTCTTTTCATTCTTTCCGTTTCGGATCATGAAAAAGTCCACAAACCACAACACACGCCACAAAAACACAAAAACCCCAAACCCGAAACTTCGCTGTAATTTCCCCCCCCTCTCAAAAACAGTTACAACTTGGATTTGGATTTGGATTTGGATTTCTCCTTTAAAAAGAATTGAATTGAATTCTATTCACTGTTAGGGTTTTTTCCTTTTGTTTTTGTAAGTTGTGTTGACGATCATTATAATGGCGGGCGGGAGCACGAGGAGTATGATGCCAGGTGGTGAAATCGTGGCCGTTGGTGATGGAAATACTGGAGATGGAGAGGAGGAGGACTTGTCAATGGATGTCGGCTTGTTTTATACTATTCTTGAAGAAGAACTACGTGCTTCTCCGGTAAGTTTCGATAACCGGCGTTGGTTTTGAACGACTCGGGTTTGCATGGGAATACGGTGATGTCTTCGATGAGAGGTTAAGTTGAACTGGATTTTAGGTTTCTTAGAACTTTAACTGGTTTTCTGCTTGAATTTCATGTTATATCATTAATTAATTGAACGTGAAATAGTCTTAATTCTTCACTCGAGGAGGAAAAAAAAAAAAACAGAGGGATGCTTTTGCTGTTTTCCCCTTTTTTTAGTATTTTTTTTTTAATTTTAATGTGAAATTGCAGAGTGGTAAAGGGGATATTTTGGTTGAGAATTTGCAGGCTGAGCCAGTGCCGGATACTGGAAATGGCGGAATCTGGCATTTACAAAGTGGTAATAGATTGAAACGCAATATAATCCTTGGAATGTTATGTTGGTACTATTGTAATTAATTTGCTTGTTCGAATACTGTTTAGGGTCTCAGATGATAGAAGGGGCAGATGGAGGGGATGGATCTGTGGATTATGTCGCGAACTCTATACACAACCCAGAAGGTTCAGATGCTAGTGTAGGTCATTTGGGTGGTTCTTTTGATTATGCAGGGAAACAAATGAGCTCTTCAATGCATGCTTACTCTGGAAGTAATAGAGAGTTTTGTTTACCGTTTCAAGAGGATCAAGGAACAATGAGGGATGGAGTGTTGAAATCAGAGATAGCCAGTTGCAGTACAGCATCTACTACTTTTGCTGATGGAGTGTCTAGCTGTATTGCAGATCATGCACGTGGTTTGAATTTAAATCCTCTTTTGGATGAAAATGGAAACCAGTTGAGGCATGTGGAAGGGAACTTCAAATCCACAGGCATGTAAACTCTCAGCCACTTTTGCTTTTGTATTGTGTGTTTGATGATGTGCATTTGGGAGGTTGATTTAGATCATTGTGATTTATGATTGGAGTTCTGATTTATGTTTCCTGATAATTGCAGATGCTGCACATGGTTCTTGGATGGACAGTTCGGATGAGAAGTTTGGATCTGGTGATGCATTCGTTAAGAATAGCTTAGAAATCCTAGAACCTGAAAATGACATTGATAGATCCATGGACATGCAGTTGATGAATACAGATGTTTTTTCACATGATATGATTTCTCCCAAGTCTGATGTCTGGCATTATCCTGATTTTCATACTGAATTCAGCAATAATCATTCAGCTATGCAATTTGGCATGAACGAATATGATACACATTATACTGATTCTCCACAATGCGATTTTTCCAGTGCTTTTAATTTTGGATTATCGCACAACAATCAAGAAATTAATGATTTTCAACCTGAGAGTGCATGCTCTGGATCAGAGACTTCGATGATGCCTTACTCTGATGTAAACATGATGAATGTTAAATATGAAGGTATCGACTATATGCCACCAATCAGTGGAAATTTTTCATCAAGTGCTGAAGATGGACTTTTTAATGACAAGGCATCAGTTATGCAATCCAGTTATATTCAGTTAGGCATCAGTGGGGACCAAACAGTTCGTGTAGGCGATGAAAAAACTGATGGATCGGCTGTGTGTAGGAACATGACATGGCAGTCTGGTGGAGTTACTGAAGCTCTCGACAGAAAGTGTTCCTGGAGTGATGGAAATGGTGCTTTTGTTGACGAAGACAAAAAACAGTCATCATCAGGTTTTTTATCGTCTGTGCAAAGTCAGAAGCATGTAATTTACACTAAGGATGAACGGGGGTGTGTGACCATTGGATCTTCAAGAGATCAAGTGGAGGGAGTTGTTGGTAGGTTTCCCTTGGACAGTGCATATTTGAATTTAAATGCTTCAGAGCAGTATTTTCCCGTTGCTCAGACATTCAATATAAGCAACAAGCAGTTGAGTTGTGGTAAGGATGAAGAACTGGGTATACCGATTCAGTCTAAGGCCTTGGGTTCTCATCTTTCAATAGTCAGCCCTGAATCAATTGAGAGTAATTCGTCTGGAAGCAAATCCCATGTTGATGATGATCCTGATATATGTATTCTTGATGATATCAGTCAACCTGCTTACTCAAACCAATCTTTTGCTTCTATAAAGTCCATAGTTCCTTTGCAACGACCTACATATAATGATTCACCTCATCATTCTGCAGTAGAAGGCACAAGGTTCAGGGCCAATGATGAGCGCCTTGTACTTCGAGTTGCACTGCAGGTCAGTATTGTGAGCTGGGAACCTACCTGCGTTGTTATGCTAAAACCAAAATTTTGATTATCAATTCCTTCTGAATTCAAAAGAAATTGGAACTTAATTAAATACAGAATTTGGAATGCGTTGGAGCTGGAGTCCAATTTACTTTCTGGCGAGGTGTCATCGCATTGATCTGAGATTTCCAGTCTCTCTGCCTGAAATATTTTGTTCAGCTGTCACACTCAGAGACACATTCTCACCAAATGACTTGACAATAAGCATATGAGTGCAATGTGCAGGCATTTGCTCACATATTAGCGGGGACATAATTTTTATTTCCTTTATTGAGAACTTGTCCTCCCTAGAAAATATTTCAACTGAAAAAATAATAAAGTTGTGATTGCCATTGAAATTCAACTGATTTTCTCATGTGTGAGAAGAGACATAGTCCTGCCATCTTGCATAAATACCTCACTGTTTTCTGTATTTGGAAATTAAAGAGTTCATGATTCCATGATTCTTATATCATGACTACCATTACGAGTATTTGACATGACTAATTTTATGGCAGGATCTTGCTCAACCAAATTCTGAAGCTGTTCCACCCGATGGTGTTTTGGCAGTTCCTCTCATGAGACATCAGGTTTGGAATCTTTCTTTTCTTCCTTATGCAGGCTGATCTGTAGCTATGAGTTGATGACTGTATAAGATGCACAGAATCTGATAAGTGGCATATCAATCAATCTTGCATGGCAATCTCAGAACACTTTGAGCTCATCATGACTTGTGAATCCAGCATTACTGCAGTGTAACTTGTAAGTATAACAAAAAGAAAACAAAGATAAATAAATAAGGCTATAAAAAAATAAACAAAGATAAACAAAGATAAAATTACTGCATTGTAACTTGTAAGTTTAACAAAAAGAAAACAAAGATAAATAAATAAGGCTATAACAAAATAAACAAAGATAAAATTACTGCATTGTAACTTGTAAGTTTAACAAAAAGAAAACAAAGATAAATAAATAAGGCTATAACAAAATAAACAAAGATAAAAGTAGTACTGTTGATGCTTTAGATGCATCATGAAGTCAATATGTATCATGGAACTGATTTCTATCAGCAGTCTGTCAAAGTTTGAATTTCCTCGCAATAATTCTGAACATGTGGAACTAGTTTTCCACTCCAGACTATCTCTTTGCAGTCACCAGATGTGGATCAACGAGAAGCTTAGAATATCTTTGATCTCCTATATGCCCACAAGCAATTAACTGTAATATTCCTCTTCAGTAGCAAGGCAAAATGCCTACAGAGAGGCACATGAAGATGGATTTTTCAAGTTGCCCACAATGTGTCTTGAGTTGTGTTATGCTTTTGTTCATGTTAATCCATACAAACAAAATAAATTGTTAATCCATACAAACAAAATAAATTTCAAGTTTGTACCAGTGGAAAAAAAATTACATTTTGAAGTGGATTTCTCCTCGACACCAAGATTCTTTGCATGGAGTGTTGTGTTTTCAATGCAATGAGAGAGATTTAAGTTCAGTCTGACTTGTATAGTTATCTGAAATCATGGCCGAGTGTGCTTTTTATGGGCTTATGGATTTGCATGATTATGTATTATTATCCCATTGATGTCCAATGATTTCCTGTGTAGCGAATTGCGTTGTCATGGATGGTTCAGAAGGAAACCTCTAGCTTGCACTGTTCTGGAGGAATTCTTGCAGATGATCAGGTAGATTTTGTTAACTTGCTAAAGACACTTGATGGTTCTAACATTGAGAACCCCCCCACCCTTTTTTTTGTGGCTTGGTGATTTATGCAATCATTTTCTCACAGGGGCTGGGAAAAACAGTATCAACCATTGCTCTTATACTCAAGGAAAGAGCTCCTTCTCATCGAGCGGATGCTGTGGCTGTTAAGAAAGAAGAGTGTGAAACCTTAAATTTGGATGATGATGATGATGGAGTTACTGAGATTGACAGAATGAAGAAAGGTGCCGATGGTTCTCAAGTTACATCAAATTATAGTTCAACAAAGAGCCTGAACTCTTCTGGGCAATCCAAGGGAAGGCCAGCTGCTGGAACTCTCATTGTTTGCCCAACAAGTGTCCTGCGGCAGTGGGATGATGAATTGCGTAAGAAGGTAACCACTGAAGCCAATCTCTCGGTTCTAGTATACCATGGAAGCAATCGAACAAAGGATCCTTCAGAGCTGGCAAAGTATGATGTTGTCATTACAACATATTCAATTGTCAGCATGGAGGTCCCAAGGCAGCCTCTGGCTGATGAAGATGATGAAGAGAAACGAAGAATGGAAGGCGATGATGCTCCGCGCCTAGGATTTTCATACAATAAGAAAAGAAAAAATCCTCCTAGTTTTGGCAAAAAGGGTTCAAAGAATAAGAAAGGAATGGATAGTGCAATGCTTGAGTCCATTGCCCGGCCTCTTGCAAAGGTGGCATGGTTTAGGGTTGTCCTTGATGAAGCCCAGAGCATCAAGAATCACAGAACTCATGTGGCCAGGGCCTGTTGGGGTCTTCGGGCAAAACGCAGGTGGTGCTTGTCTGGTACCCCTATCCAAAATGCAATTGATGATCTCTATAGCTATTTCAGATTCCTCAGATATGACCCATATGCTGGCTACAAGCTATTCTGCTCAGCAATAAAGGTCCCAATTCAAAAGAATGAACAAAAAGGGTACAAAAAATTACAAGCTGTTTTGAAGACAGTAATGCTTCGTCGCACCAAAGGTAAGATTGTATGAGTTTTCTGTGCACTAATTTTGTGTATTTGTTAGTCCATATGGTGAAATTCATTCTAGCTGGATTTTCCAAAGATCCTTAATTTGTTTTATTATGACTCTAAAAACCTCTAGGGCCTTCTACCCATCTCCTTTGTTGTAGAATTGAGATCCTTTGATATTTTTTCTCTATTCAAGGCTTGTTGCTTGGCTGGATGCTCTGATTATTTGTCCTGGTCTGAATGTTTTGTTTTTCTTCCAATTCCTTGGGATTGCGTCGGTAGTAGAGGAAGTTTTTTCACAGGTTTCAACTACTCTTTTCATTCTTTTCCTCTGTTGGCAAATTGATTAGTAGCGTATTTGTTAGTCCATATGGTGAAATTCATCCTGGCTGGATTTGCCAAAGATCCTTAATTTGATTTATTATGACTGTAAAAACCTCCAGGACCTTCTACCTATCTCCTTTGTTGTAGAATTGAGATCCTTTATATTTGTTCTCTATTCGAGGCTTGTTGCTTGGCTGGATGTTGCATTATTTGTCCTGGTCTGAATGCTTTGTTTGTCTTCCAATTCATTGGGATTGCATCGGTAGTAGAGGAAGTTTTTTCACAGGTTTCAACTACTCTTTTCATTCTTTTCCTCTGTTGGCAAATTGATTAGTAGCGTATTAACTAGAAGCATTGGTCTCAACTAGGAATGTGGTTAAGAGTTCTTTCCATTTTTGCCATGAGGGTCCTGCTGTGGAGTGATCTAAAGGTTACATCTTCAGGATACACAAATGATTTAACCCTGTGATTAGTTGATGGATTTTAGTTACAAGAAACATATTCTATTGTTTGGTGTCTCAGTGCATGAACAGGCACTGTCTACTATGATTTTATTACTCACAGAGAACTTTTTTTAAGTCTGGCATTGCATAAACATATTAGTATCCTTTGATCTGTTTGAAAAATCTTACCTGCACAATTTCTGTCTTTGCATGCTCATCTATATGTTTTTTTTTCTTGTCTGGTTTGTGTCATATTTATATTGTAAATTGTAGCTAGCCTGTTGATGTTGTGCAACTTATTGCAGTTTCTTTTTGGACTCATCTGACGTCTATTTTGTGCTCTAGGCACTCTTCTTGACGGGGAACCAATTATTAACCTACCTCCCAGAGTAGTAGAACTAAAAAAAGTGGACTTTACAGAGGAAGAACGTGAATTCTACACCAGACTAGAAATTGATTCACGAGCTCAGTTTAAAGTATGAATTTACCAGAAGAGTAATTTAGAACTGATTTCAATTTTCTTGATAGAATTTAATCATATACCTGCTATGAAGCAAAAATGTTCAATTTCCGTACTCTCCTTTTATGTATGCATATCAAATAATTCTTTGAACTACACTTGTTTGTCAGGAATATGCAGCTGCTGGAACTGTTAAACAAAATTATGTTAACATCTTGTTGATGCTGTTGCGTCTTCGACAAGCTTGTGATCATCCTCGTCTCGTCTCGGGTTTAGATTCAAGTTCTCTAGGTAGTTCCTCAGTTGAGATGGCAAAGAAGCTTCCTCGGGAGAAACAATTATGCCTTTTAAATTGTTTAGAAGCATCTTTGGCAAGCTGTGGCATATGCAGTGTATGTGGTTTCTTTTCTTGTGCTATTTCTGCTTGACTTATTTCTATGTTCTCTTATTTTTTCTGTATCTTTACTGGATTTGTTTCCTTTTGTTAACTTCATCAGTACATTTATATTGTGGATGCATATTGCACAAATAACTCTATGCGCATATTAAAACACATTTATCATAATTTTCCCTTTCTGCATCCTGTTTTGTTCGTTTAAACATCAGCTAGTTCAATCAGTGAAGGGATCTGGAACATGATTTTAAGATATTGGATTCAGTTGCAATTGCTTTGTTTTGGATTTCCTGAAAAAAGATGGTCTTGAAGCTGCATATCTGTTACTTACATGTATAATAAACAGGATCTTAGAATTCAAGCATTAATAATAGAGATGTTCGATTTGGTGTTTGATGTCTTTGATTCAGAAGGCTTCTTGTACTGGCTGAAGTCTGCAGGAGTTCGCAGATTTTGAGGGGAAAAGTTCCTTTCATAGTGGCTAGACCTACATATCATACCCACCATACCTAATTAATCCCCTCCTCAAAATAAGGCGATTGCTTTGTCTCAAAGTGCTCAATAGCTCTGTCTAGAACTTTCACAGTTATACATAGAATAGTTTCCAAATCCTTGGAAGCCTCTAGGATACTTTTTGGTATTTCCAACAGGAGTATTGTTTGGCTAGGAGTATAATTTCTTCTTTTATATAATAGTAATGCTGATATGTTTGTTAGGAAAGCAAACATTACTTGAAAAAATGCACTAGGCTTGCTGAAAAGCAACTAAGAATCATGGTTGTCACTGCATGGCATTCAGAACCTGGTATTTCAAGAGATTGTTTAGATAAAATAGCCCAGCTGCAATATAACATAGCAAAAATGATAAAGTAACAGCTGTTTCTACTTCAAAAACTAGTTATATGAGGTACATTTTGGTGCAACATCATTATAGGAGCTTCTAATCAAAGCTTGAGCGCACAATGCAGCCTCCCCCCCTGCCTGTACAAATTGTTGGACAGGGTTGCTGCTGCTAATATTTTCTTTATAATGTTGTGCATTAATTCTGCTTTATTTTATATTCCGGTTTTCTTTTATTATTTGTTAAACTGTTTTTCCATCTAGCAACTAGTTTGGGACTGAGGTATGGTGGTTGTATTTGTTAAACTTCTTGGTCAATTTTTTTTTTTTTGTTTCTGACATCTTTGCTGATTTCATACAGGATCCACCTGAAGATGCTGTTGTTTCAGTATGTGGTCATGTATTCTGCAGACAGTGTATCTTTGAGCATCTTACTGGTGATGATAGCCAATGCCCCATGTCAAACTGCAAAGTTCGACTGAATGTGTCTTCAGTGTTTTCCAAAGCTACATTAAACAGTTCTCTATCTGATGAGCCTGGTCAGGATTGTTCTGATTCTGAGCTTGTTGCGGCAGTTAGCTCATCCTCTGACAACCGTCCCCATGATTCATCAAAAATTAGGGTAGCTCTTGAAATCCTGCAATCGCTGACTAAGCCAAAAGATTGTTTGCCTACAGGCAATTTGTTAGAGAATTCTGTTGATGAAAATGTTGCTTGTTATGATACCTCATCTGGTTCTAGAGATTCAGTTAAGGATGGAATGGATAAAAGATGCCTCCCAATTAAGGCTGTTGGGGAGAAAGCCATAGTTTTTTCCCAATGGACAGGAATGCTAGATTTGCTTGAAGCTTGTCTTAAAAATTCTTCCATTCAGTACAGAAGACTGGATGGAACAATGTCAGTTACTGCCCGAGATAAAGCTGTGAAGGATTTCAATACACTTCCGGAGGTTTGTGGGATTTTAACCATTTGAACTTCAAAGGTTTATGTATAATGTTTTTTAAATGCCCTCTCAAATGTTTCACGTGTTATATTTCCCTGATGTTTGATTCCTTTGCACTACAGGTATCTGTTATGATTATGTCTTTGAAAGCAGCTAGTCTTGGACTGAACATGGTTGCAGCTTGCCATGTGTTGCTTCTGGACCTATGGTGGAATCCTACAACTGAAGATCAGGCAATTGATAGGGCACATCGTATTGGACAAACTCGTGCAGTTACAGTTTTGCGATTAACTGTAAAAAATACTGTTGAAGATCGTATATTAGCCCTCCAGGTACTGTGTTTTCTCTAAAATTTTGTGTTACCCAGTTCCTTAGCAATTGGCCACCTTTTTTTTCCCCACCATTCAAAGGTGCATAGCTTATCACTTCCTCCATCATAATTTGTTTAAATTGCCCTTCCATGGTTGATCATGCAATAGTTTTATTTAACAATTAAGAGCATGGAGATGATAGACGTGGTGCTGTCAATGATCTGTAAGAAATTTTTGGTTCCTCCCTTGCCATTGCTATTTGCTTCAGGTCCCATCAATTGATTTGATATTACTGGTTTTGGTTCTTCCGTTGCCATGGGCAAATTAAGAACTAGTGTTTCTCATTTTGGGAGGCAAAGGGCATGCATTTTTCACCTATAAGTCAATGGTTATTCAAAGGCTAACTGAATTCATTGATTGTTCAAAGGCTTATTAAGCTGTATACCATAGGTGTTCTTTGAAGTAGTGAGTGAAGCAGAAAAGGGAATGAGTTTGGGTATTAGGTGAAGGTGGTTCGACGAAGTTTTTCAAGTGACCATAATAAGTCAAACAACTTTAAATAGCAGAGTAAGGGGAACAGAAAAAGGGAATGGGTTGTGGTATTAAATGAACTTGCCTTAAACAGTACTCAAGCTACCAACATAATGTTGGCAGAACAATTTGAACTGGGTGGACAAGTGATCAGGTTTTCTTTAATGGTCACTGTATATACATGATGTTTGGATGAGCTCAAGACATCAAGCTCAGTGTGGTCGAGTGCATGTCTTAATGCATTGGTTTTAGCCAATAAAAGTGTCTGGGCTGAGAAAAAGATGTTTGTTTTTGGACAAACTCGTGCTTAACATGATCAACAGGTTATGGATTTTGAGCCTAGTTTTTGGCCTGCAGTTGGAGCAACTCTTTGCAAAAGCAGCCTTTTGGATGCTTTGGCTGAAAGGATTTGAAGTGCTTTTGAGCTGCTTTGATTCTTGTAGTTCCTAACGTACCATAGAAACATTGGCTTGCTTTTAACCAAAGCATTTAAGGTGTTTTTGCTTTGTAGTTAATTCAACCCAGTCATGTTCTGAAATCAAAACTCAAATGCATTTCTGAACAATTTTCTGGTACGGTGTTTTGACAACACTAACGGTCTGGCCAAAGTTTCGAAATGAAGAATAGTGTCTCTTGATGTACCTTCAGTTTTGTTGCATACTCTAGTAAGGTGTTTTTTTTTTTCAATAATTGCATTTTCTAGTATTCACTAAGAGTTCATTATTGGACTATTGTTTTTAAAGTCTGTTTTGTTATATTTCTTTTGTTCTGAAATTTGTTGGTAAAACAAAAATACTTGGTTTGCTTTTGCAGCAAAAGAAGAGAGAGATGGTGGCATCTGCTTTTGGAGAGGATGAAAATGGTGGACGTCAGACTCGCCTAACAGTGGATGACTTGAATTACCTATTTATGGTGTGAATATGGAGCTCAAATTTTTTTGCAGATGTTTCTTTCGGCAACCCAGAGATCACCTATAGGTTCTTTTTCAGCATCTCAGATATCTTTATGCTCCTAGCTGCTGCTTGCGGTTGCAGATGCATATTTTAGCCATTGCCTGACTAGTTTCAACAAGATGACAAAGGGATATAGGCCTTTTCTAACCAGTAGATACGTGCATAGTTGCAGTCGGTGATGATCCATTCTTTATACATTTTTTTTTGTCGGTCTAACAGTGGATCCTCTCGTTTAGTCGTCCATTACACCGGGATACTGCGTAGGTTTACAGTAGTCTGATAGCAAGTGAAGATAGATTTCTATAGATATTGCTTGGACGTTTTTCATTTTTCCCCACCTGTAATTGATAAAAGGGGTTATTCTTTTTTCGGTTTTCCTTCACTACCTTTGCGCAGTTATTTTCATTGCATAGTTCTCCTTGTGGTGCAGAGATGACAAAATCTATCATCTCCTCGAAAGACCTGTCATTTGGCCCCCTCATGTATTCAGCGTCTGACTGGCGTGCTGTATTTCAATTGCTTGCTTTAAAGGTTATTTAGTTATTCTGAGATTTCATGCGTACGAGCCGTCACAGGTGCCACTTTTTTGTTTGGTTAAAGAGCTTGTGTCTTGTCATTAGTACCGCTGTATACGAGAGCAATTTACAGATGAACTGTGACGAAAGAACATGCCCAATCTATGCTCAAGAAGGGAGAAGTCGATCTGCAAACAAGGAATTTGCACAAAAATTCTTTTCAAATGTGACAAATAATATGTGGTGAAACAAAAATAAAATGTCGGAGCTTAACGGAAGCGTTGCTTTGTATTTTAGGCTGTAAAGCGCATCGGAAGGGTTGCTAAAAGAAGTCACCACGATGACTTTGAGCAGGTGCTTTGCCCCAAGGCCATCTGCATGTTCAAATCTCGGCGAGAACCGCTACTCATATTACCATTGATACTTGGAAAGTAGAACTTCATTGAAAATTAACACAATAGGATGTCTAAAACATGCATTCCGGCACAGGAACCCAATACTTTATTGACTATTAACACAATCCCTGGAAAGCTAATCAACATGAATAACACATTAGGATATACAGACCGTGCCTTTCAAGAAGCATAATTACACAACCAAAGAGTTAATTTTACTCAACATCAGCACAGGAACTCAACATGAATTCTAGAATAAAATTCTAAGCATAAAGTTCTTTAATTGAACAACCAACCAGCAGTAATAAAACATCCCAAAACGACAAACTTACTGATAGTTTTGCTTGCATCTATCATTCAACCAAGATATAATATCTTGCCGAACAATTTCAACATTCTCATCAGTTTCTCCAAAAAGCAAAGAATGCACCATTCCATCATAAATCTTTATCGTCTTGTCTTCGCTTTTTGCCTCCTCATACAAACTTTCGCTCACTTTTGGATCAGTGACAACATCCATACTACCATGTAATACAATAAATGGAATGGTAACATTTCTCAAATTTTGACTCAAATAATCAGTAACCCTTAGAAGCTCGACAACAGTTCCCAATCTTGGTTTCCCCCTATATCTCATTGGGTTCATTTCTGCAATTGGCACTTTTCTCTCTACTTTGATTGACTTGTGCAGAATGCTAGCAGCTGGAACTATAGCTAAAGTAGGCAAAAATTTTGCCACCAATAATAGAATATCAGAAATTGGCCATCTGGGTTTTATATTATCAGAGATTTTGCACATGGGGGCGACCAAAACTGCACCATCAAACCCTTTAGGGTTTGCTAAATGAATCAAGAGACAAATAGCACCGCCCATTGATTCACCATACAAAAAGAAAGGCAACCCATGAAACTGTGTGTCATTCTTGATGGAATCAAAGAAAGAAAGACAGTCTTGAACAACAAGATCAACATTGGGTACATAGCCCTTAAGGCCTTGAGACTTACCATGGCCTTCAATGTCAAGTCCAAAGCAGGCAAAACCCATCTGGGCTAGGAAGATAGCCGTGGACTGAAAAGTCCAGCTGATATCGTTTCCATAACCATGAACCATACACATAACGCCAAGTACAGGATCGGTGGAGATTGGGAGCCATGATCTTGTGAAAAGAGAGAGGCCTCTTGGTGATGTGTAAGATGACCGTGAAGCTTTGATCCCTTGTTGTTTGTAGTACTCATCCTCTGGGGTATTGCCCCAAAAGTGGACTTCTGTTTCACGGGGCTTGAGATTTTCTTGCTCCATTTTTAGAGAAGACTTGGGATTTTTGGAGGGTTGTTCTTGTTCTTGGGAAGATAGATGTGGGTGATCTTGTCGTTGATTGGCTATTTTAATGTGGTTTTGACTTCTTTTTCCCTTAGAGCATCTCAGAAGCTAAATGAATGATTAAAAATAAAAAAATTAATATTTTAATTTTTGTTTGCTTGTTCTAAGAAAATTTCCGAGAGATGCTATTTTAAAAAATTAAATTGATAAAATATTATTTTAAATAGTATAAATATAGTTTTTTTTAACATGTATATTCCAATAAAAAAACCATTTTAAAAGTCAATTATATTAGAGTGGAATAAATAAGTGTTTTATTTTTTTAATGATTTTGATGTTATTTTTTTCTTTCACATGGCTAGATTTATTGGCTTATTCTTTGTTGGCCCCACTTTGTTAGTTTTAGCTCTTTTGAGAGATATGTAGGAATAATATTTGTGTGAAAGAAAATAAATTTTAGCATTGTTTGGCTTTCCCCTTTGAGTATGAAAAACAAGTAAAGAAAAGCTAAAATATTAGTTTTTTTATTTTTGGCTATCCATTTAGCTTCCCCA
>Ga0307515_10016919_pt1 | contig 13328 bp, 4 predicted proteins | sample 17_EM_MG_FD_194513 | JGI IMG/M metagenome (GOLD analysis project Ga0307515, IMG submission 194513) | Populus trichocarpa ectomycorrhiza microbial communities from riparian zone in the Pacific Northwest, United States - 17_EM | ecosystem: Host-associated > Plants > Roots > Unclassified | place...
CATTTTTTTTAATATCACCATTTCTATCATTGCCTCCTCTCTCACCATCAACATTTTTCACTTTTTTATATATATAGTTTTACTATTAATGTAGATACAGGTGCACTATACATGTTAAGGTGCACGTGATTCAACTCTCTTGCTTTTCTTTTAATAATTATTTATTTCAATAACTGATTGTTTTTTAATTTAATCCTTTCATAGTAACATGATTTTAAACCATATAATTTCTTTTGATTCGTGTCATAATCTTTTTGGTTGTTACGTTAATGTAAATAATATTTCAAATAAAATTCATTCTAGATTTGATCCTTATATTAGAAATGAATGAGTTATATTATTCATAATAATATTTTGAATATTAACTTTATACAAGTTTTTTTATCCTTATATTAATGTAAATAATAAAATTATTATCCATAATAATATTTTGGATATTAACATCTTTTAGATTTTTTTATCCTTATATTAAAATAAATAATTATTATTACTTCTAATAATATTCAATTCATAATCTTTTATGAATAATTTTTTTTTGCTAAAAAAATAAAATATTTTTAAATATAGACTAAAGTCCTTTGAAATTTTACAAACTTGCTGTAAAATTCAATGCAATATTTTTTTTTTAAAACAATGCCAAAGGTGTTTTAATTTTCTTTATAAAAAGATGCTCAAAATAAATTTAGGATTTTTGGCCGTTTGAAAAATAAAAGAAATATTTTATATATTTTGTTAGGCTTTGTTTGGTAAAAAAAAGAAATTGTAACATAACTAACCAAAATAAGCCTAAAGCCTGTTTACCAAACACAACCTTAAGGCAAAAGACCTTTGTCAAAAAGTGGCAAAACCAAATACGGTATAATTTTTTTTTTAACTCGACTCGACTAAGTCGACTTGTTTGGGTTGCCTGAATCTTTGGTTCGATCATAAACCAACCCAAAAATTTGGTTTGACCTGAAAATAAACCAAAAACAAAACCAAAGAAAAAATGGACTAAATTTGCCAACAGCACAAAAAAAACTCAAACAACTTGAACAAAACGGATCAAACATACAAAAAATAAAGAAAAACGAAGAACACCAAACCAGGAGACTGAACAAACCCAACAACATATACTCGAATTCAGACCAGATTTTGTCAAATAAAAAGCATATACTTATTGGAAATGACGCAAGGAACAAAAATCTAGCATCCAATCTCTTTGATTTTCACTAAAAATACATGATTTTGGCAAAATGAGTTTCAGTTCAAAATCAAAACTCAAGGTTTAAAATCTATTTTAAACGTGTTATTTATGTAAATAAACACTAGATTGCTTGTCAATAAAACCCAAAGAAGTGTTCTAAGAAACGTAATTGACCAAAATTTATCTAAATCATGTAGCTAAAGGCAATGTTCTTGAGAAGAACATAAAAAAACCCTAAAAAACCAAACCTAACAGCCATGATTTTCAAATCAGACCCAAAATGGATAAACCAAAGGCATAGACATGTTGGGAATCATGTAAGGAAAAATAATATAGCATCCATTCACTTTAATTTTCAACGAATCAACACGATTTGGCCAAAAAAGATTTCGGCATCGAAATCAAAATGCAACCATTGTCAAGCCTTCAAAACCGACATTTGTGGCTTCTAAAACTTGTTTTCTTCATCCCAACAAATAACCCTAACATGCATAAACATATTTGAACAAAAACACTAACAAAAAACATCAAAACACCAAAATCAAGCTTGAGGTGTCAAATCTAAAACAACAATAACTTAACATAGGCTATATGTTCATGCAACATTGATTCAAAATCAGCATTTTGAACCTATTTTGGGCATGAGCATGCATAACAAAGCTAGGGTAAACACCCTTGCATCAACATGTATAAGCTAGGTTAAAACACCAACTAAAACAACATTATGTACCAAAACAAACTTAAAACAACAACAAATATATATCAAAACATAAAAAATGTAAGAAAATAACAATATTAAACTGAACATCACAATAGTAAAGAGGTGAATGCAACATCATTTGTTAAACATTCCAAACCTCTTTGCTATGCTTTGTAAACATAAATATAAAACAAAAACAAATTAAAAACAACTAAAATAGACCACAAGGGCTTGCTTTTGGATTAGAAAGATACCTAGAATAACTACTTTTCCTTTTTTTCATCCCATTCCCTTTGATTTTAGGGGGGGTATTTTATAGGGTTTTTGGGAGAATTTTGAATTTATTCTTGACCTTTTATCTTAAAGGAAAGGCTGTGAACTCTTGATAAGAACCCATGAGAAGCCTTTGCGTGTGTACACACAAAAAGAAAGTTGGTTTTTTTCCACAATCAGGTTTCCTTGGATGACTGAGTTGTCTACGTTCGAGGCTTCATTAGAGAAATTCTGACGTGATTTTCACTTGAGACTAGTTGAAGTTGGGAAAGGGGGTGAACACCTTTTATTTAAATCTAACCTTGCTCAATTTGAAGGTTTGTAACTCCACATTCATTTGTTTGAAGTTGCCAACTCGATTAATCAAAATTGTCAGAGTTGACTGGGTTGCTTACTTTCGAGGCTTTTTCAAAGTAACTCTGATGTTATTGTCTCTCATGACTACCTGAAGTTGGTAGAGAGGATGCATACCTTTTATTAGAATCTAACCTTGCTCAATTTGAAGGTCTCTAGCTCTACATTTATTTATTTGAAATTGTCAACCCGAGTGGCGTGTCACTCGTCTTCTTTTCTTTAAGTTTGAATGACGCGTTGTTTGGGTGAGATTAGGGTTTTTAATTTGGAATATGAAAATTTCAATTGAGTCCCTATTCTTTTAATTTCTTTTAATTGCACCCCCGTCAAACACAATTGTTAGCCCTTATGTTGGCCACCTTTTTTATTTTGGTTTTTGGTTATAAAGTTTTGCCTTTTAACCCTTTTTTTATTTTGGTTCTTAGTTCTGAAGTTCTGCATTTTTTACCCTCAATTGAGAAAACAACTTTCAATTTCTTCAATTTGACCCATGATTTGATCAATTTCAACCCCCAAGATTAATTAGAAAGCTTAAATTGACTTAAAAAGTCAATTAATTCTTATAATGAAGACCTCAATCAATTCAATTAAACCTGAAAAAATTCTAATTAATCCCTTAAACATCCACTTTGGAATTTCTCCCCTCAAATTGAATTTTTTTTGCCAATAGGGCCTTTATCAGTTGAAAAATATACTGTCAAATTTTTCAATTTTGCATACTTGATCCTCCTCAACCAATCTTCGACGATTCCTTAGGTGTTCTAGTATACTCTTCTTGTTGATATTTTGTTTTTTATTTTCTTCCAATATTTCTTTTGATTTTTTTACATTTTCTTTTTTCCCCTTTTTTTTTTTTTTTTTGCTTATGTAGGGTCCCCAAAAAAATGGGTAACAACAGATGCTCTCTCTTTACAATACTTACGGAGCAAATACAAGTTAAGTGCTTTGCATAGTAAGTTTGTAAAGGCAAATGAACTATTCTTTAAAACTAAATTTCTCAAAGCTCTTAGTTCATCTGTCTTTTTAGCAATTCTTTTTAACCAAAACTATGATCAAATTATTTATAGCTTAGTTAACCTCAAATCCTAATCTGATGATTCCCTTTAATTAGAACAAAAACCTATGTTTTCAGCTTGATTAACATGAAATCCCAATCTGGTGATTCCTTTTAACCAGAAGCAAAATCTTTATCTATAGCCCAATCAACCTAAAATCCTAATATGGTGATTCCCTTTAACTAGAACCAAAATATCTATCTGCAGCTTAGCCAACCTGAAATCCCAATCTGGTGATTTTCTTTAACTAAAACCAAAATCTTTGCCTGCAGCTTAGTCAACCTGAAATCCCAATCTAGTAATTCTCTTTAACCAGAATCAAAATCTTTGTCTGGAGCTCCGTCACCCTGAAATCTTAATTTGGGGATTCCCTTTAAACAGATCCAAAATCTTTGTTTGCAGCTCGATCAACCTGAAATCCCAATCTAGCGACTCCCTTTAAATAGTACCAAAATTTCTTTTTGTAGCTTGAGCAACTTCAAATCCCAATCTGATGATTCTCGTTAACCAAAACTTTCACAAAGACTTTTTCCTTATTAGTTTTTTGACTTGTCTGAGTCTAATGTCAAGAATTTTTCTATAAAAATAAAAACTTGTGCAATATTTTAGGGTTAAATGCATGCATTCTTACCTGGTTTGGAAACATAGGTCTCATCCTTTCTTTGGTTTTTTATGAACTCCTTTTTTTGTGTGTGAGCTTGTTCATGTGTTTGAAATTGTATGCTTGAATCAGGATTGGTTTCTTATGCTGCCTCTCGGGAAGAAGTCTCCAACTTTTGTTTCTTGTGAGGGCCTTTCTTACTCCACTAAATATATAATTTGGCATTGCTTTCTATCATGCTTTTGTCGATGCTTTAATTACCTTTTTTTTTATCTTAAGGGTTTATTTTTGGTTGTTTTTCAACACCTAAATCTTTTTCAAAAAAGAAAACCTTTAAAAGACTTGGTTTTATTCATGAAAACTAAAACTTTCAATGTATGCATCAAAATAGTTCCTTAAGCAATTCCCACTAATGGTTTTATCAGATTTAAAATAGGCTTTTACTAGAGGTGACCTTCTATTTTAGTTTTTCAAAAGGTTTAAAGTATTTACATGAAAACTATATGCAAAATAAAAGTTTTTTTTTTGTTTCATGTTAGAATTTATATTTTTTTTGCAAGGATAAAACTGGGTGGCTATTCATTTATAACGTCATGTGAACAATAAGATCATTGTTTATCAACCTAAGTTGTATGCGCTTAATTAGGAAGGATTTAAAGGCCTGTAATGCAAACTATGACTATGGGTTATGAAAAAAAAATGAATGTTTTTAGGCTTAAAAAGGTATTTGAGGGTTTAAAGATTTAGGATCACCTTCTTCTGCCTATTTTCTCTTATAAATTTGTCTCATAGACTATATTTGGATATACTATCTTTTTTAATGCAGAGTCTTGCTTCAGGATCTTTATTTCAGTCTTAGAGCATCATTAAACCAATTTTTTTTCTTTTCCTTTCTTTACCTTTTCCTTTTTCTGATGATGCCCCTTAATGTTAGGTTCTTTCATAGATCCATGTGTGCATTTTAATAGTTTGCTCACATTTTCTTTTTACCCCTCAGTGTGGGGTGTGATTCTAGTCAGGATTTTTACAAAGAAAAAATTATTTAGGCTCAAATGGGAACCACAAGGGATATATTCTTAGAAAATGAAGGGATAATAAATATGGTCTTTTCTCATTTCACATTTCAAACACAAGTCGATAAGATTGATAAACTTTGTTCTTTTTTCTGAACGAGCTTGCGGGTGATTATAGAGAGTCTACCAACCATTTATCCATGCAATTCAAAATGTTATTCAAAGGCAGATTTTTATCTCATAATTAGCTTTGGTTTGTTTGGTTTGGTCACCTCTTAATCGAGAATTGCTTAAATCTCATCTTGAGTGTTTTATGATTCATTTCTTATCATCATACACAAAGCTAGTTATTTCAAGATCTTTCTCTTTTAGGAAAAAGATTTCAAATGTTGTGAGATTATGCAATTTAAAAAGAAAGGTTTTTTGCACGAAGAAATCATGGTCAAACTTCACTTTATTGATTCAGGAGAAACCGGACACATCATACATAATATCTTTTTATAGAATCAGATTCACATGTCTAACTAAATCTTCCATCCATTGTGAATAACCTTTGAGTGCCTCCTGAGAAACCTTTCTTCACTACATAGGGACCCTCGTAGTTTGGCACCTATTTGTTCTGATCTTCTCCTCGTAAAGACAATATTTTCTTTAGTAGTAGACCTCTTTCCTGGAACACTCGAGGTCTAACCTTTTTGTCATATGCTTTAGCCATTATTTTCTAATAGAGTTGGTGATGAAAAATCACAGCTATCATCTTCTCATTGAGCAGGTTTAGTTGTTCATATTTCACTTTGGCCCACTCAACCTTTTCTAGCTCAGAATCTATCAGTATTCTTAATGAGGAGATTTCTACTTCCAAAGGCATCACTGCCACCATTCCATATACCAAAGAAAATAAGGTAGCTCTCATTGAGGTTCTGACTGTAGTGCAATCGGGTTAACAGGACCAATTACATCAATTCCATACATTACAAATAGCTATGGAGATGCTAGATAAAACAGAGGAGCTGAAGGTGCATTGATCTTATCACTATACACTTGATACTTGTGACATTATCTAACATGGTCGATGTAGTATTTATCTAATTTCATCGCTTTGTATTTTCCTTGTTATCATACGCCCACTAGTATGAGTTGAGTAAATCCCTTCATGGATATCTCACAATGAATTTCTAGTGTTAGCCTCATCCAAACATCTTAGCAAGTTTCCATTGAATGATCATTTATACAAGACTTCCCCATCTAAATAGAAATTCATAAACAATCTTCTCAAAGTTTTCCTATCTGCTTTGGAGGCTCCCATAAGATATTTCTAGTTTTGCATAAAATTCTTGATATTATAGTGCCAAGGGTTTCCATGTATCTCTCTTTCAACTGAGCAATAATAAGCTAGGAAACTTCTAATATCAATGTATATCAACTGTACCTTATGCCCAAGGTTAATTATAGCCATGACAGCCAACGTGGTTGAGGCATCAGCAAAATGATTCCTTTCTCTTCCTAGATAGGTGAACTCTATCTCTTCAAACTCTTATGCTAGTTTGGATAGATATTCTTTGTAGGTTCTTAGCTTTTCTTTCTTGGTTTGCCATTGCCCTTCTAAGAATTTTAAGATGGGCAGGGCACTCGATATTGAGAACATTTCTTAGAAAAGCATGGAGTTTTCTAATAATTTTAAGATGGGCAAGTCACCCGATATTGAGATCATTTTTTTTAGAAAAAGCGTGGAGTTTTTCTAAAAAAATCCTAAGATGGGCAGGTCATCCAATATTGAGACCATTTCTTAGAAAAGCATGGAGTTTTCTAAGAATTTTAAGTTAGGCAGGTCACCCGATATTGAGACCATTTCATAGAAAAGCATGGAGTTTTCTAAGAATTTTTAAAATGGACAGGTCCCTCGATATTGAGACCATTGTTTTTAGAAAAAGCATGGAGTTTTTCTAAAAAATAACTTTTTAAGATGGGCAGGTCACATGATATTGAGACCGTTTCTTAAAAAAGCTTAGAGTTTTCTAAGAATTTTAAGATGACAAGTCACCCGATATTGGGACCATTTCTAGAAAAAACATGGAGTTTTTCTACAAATCTTAAGATAGGCAGGTTACCTGATAGGGAGACCATTGTTTAGGAAAAGCACAGAGTTTTAGCATGATCAGGTAATTTATCTTTACAACACTTACTACGCTAAGCACTTGACAAGTCTTGGCTTCGTAAGCATTGTAAAGAGGGGGTAGCTGTTGTTACTCATTTTTGGACCCCACATGGTGAAGATGGTGTGTACCTTTTTTGAACCAAGTGCAGGAGTGTAGCTCATGTTTAATGGAAAATTGACAAAAGCGGGGGAGAAAGAAATATTTTTTTTTAACCCTGTTTAAGCTGTTTTCTACTCTTCTTACCCTCCCCTTTATTGCCAAAAGCATCAAGTTTTTTTTTTTAGGCTGATAAGGAGTCTTCATATAAATCCCTCAGTTTGCATTTTAAAAAAACTGATTCTGCTGCTATTGTAATTTTTTGTTCCAACTTAGGCTGTGATTCTGACTTGGTTTCGTATGATATCTGATCATCCTAGCTATATTCAGTCTCTCATGACATGTTGAAAAATTGACTCACACCTTTATTGGGTCCTAGGGATCACTATTCTTAGGGCAGACTCTCAGTTAGATTTGGATGCTCGGCATTGTCAGATCAAGAACCTTTCTGACCAACCAAATTCCTGCCAGATTCTGTTATTTAAAAGATTTTATCTAACTTTGAATCCCTCATCAAAGTTGTAGTCCAGGACACGTAGATGAATTTGGGATTTTGAATTGCTTGATTTCGATATCAGAAACTCAAGATATTCTTGTTTGAAAAATTGCGTGAAAACATAGAATCCTGCCGCGAGAAGGTTTCCAGCCGAGTTTGGTTGCAATTCTGTTATTCAAAACGAATTTATCTCATTTCGAATCCTACATCAAAGCTGTAGTCCTAGACGTTTAGATAAATTTAGGCTTTTGAATCGCTTGATTTAGATATCAGAAGCTCAAGATATTCCTATTTTAATATCTAGTGTGAAAGCAAGGATTCCTGTCGCGAGAAGGATTTTTGCCCAAGTTTGCATGGACACAATTGCAAGATGCTTAAAGTTTGAAGACCAATTGCAAGCCAATTTGAAGCTTTTTATTGGACCAAGGACCAAATGAAAAAGGTGTTAGAATAAGGAAGTTGATTGAAGATAAAATTAGAAAGAAATTTTGCCGAATGAAGAAATTGAATAACAGAGATTCGATCATAGAAGGAAAATAGGGGAGCTGATCACGTTTTGCTCTCATTTTTACGACGCCGTACTACCTTTTGTGTTGACACAAACTACACAGCCCCTTCATGAAGATATAATTAACATAACACTGTCCATTGTCATTTTGAGAACAACCCCTCCCCTTGCCTGATTTCTCTCCTGCACAAACTTTCCCGGCTGAGTTCTTTCCTTTTTTTCTCTGCAAATTCCTGTTGTTTTCCTTTATCATCATGCCTATTTTTGGAGCTGCAGACCATGTTTTTGTTGCCTCAACTCAAAGGAAACAGCTGGTGCCTCATGGTCCCAGCTATGGAAGGAAAGAAAGGAGTTGTACCACCCTCTTGATCACTAGAAACTAATTGCTGAAATCAGAATAGGAATTAGAATATTTTAGTTTCCTTCTTGCGTTTTTACTGCAAAATCAGCATGGATTTACATCCTAGAATTAGTGCACTGAATCTTTCCTAAATAAGAGCTGTGATTAGGCTATATAAACCCTTTACTAACCTAGCGAGGAGGAGGAGAAAGAAGGAAGAAAGAGCAGAAAAACAAAAAAAGAAAGATAAAAAACACAAGAGAGGTAGGTAGTTATGAGAGAAAAAATGCAGAGAACAGAGGGAGTTTCTTCTTCATCCTTGCGTTGCTATGAGATCAGGAAGGCAGACAGTAGAAGAGAAAGAAAAGAAAAGAAAAGACGAAAAAAAGAGAGGAGAAACAAGGAAGAAGCAGGAATTGACTTTTGCTCTTTGCTCCATTTTTTCTGCAAATAAAATCTGCAGAACAGGAGAGAAGAAAGTGCAAGAACCAGTAGAGAGAGTGACGAAGACACAGAGGAAAGAAAAAGTAAGAAACAAATGCAAATACAGAACAAAAGGAAAAGGTTTGAAATAGACGAACACAGACCAAGCAACCATCATGCTTTCAATGTTGCTGCAGCTTCTTCGTCTCCAGGTCTGTTTCTCTTCACCTTTTGCATGCATTTTTTTTCTTTGTGTTTGCACTGTTTAAGTGAATTATAATTCACTTGAACAGTAACGGGGTCTCTTTGATGGCATTTTCCTTTGTGACTGTACTGTTCAAGTGAATTAATTCACTTCAAGAGTAACTCGCTAGCTTTCCTTAAACTTTAACAGTGCCCTTTTGTGTCCAGCCGGGTCACTTGCTTGGGCAAGTGACTCCAAGCAAGTGACCCGGCCGGACCTACTTTTAAAAATAAAATAAAAGAAAGAGAAAGATTTATTTTCTGGCATATTTATTTTAAAGTCTGAATTTTTTTTATGTTGTAAAAAAAATACCAATCTTGTATTTAGAATACTTGATTTTCGACGCAATGTGACAAATATGCATATATATGAAAAAAAATATTTTTATTCATACGACCAATACTCTAACATGTTTTGAACGTTTTTTTTTTTAAAAAAAATTTGAAGTTTCGAAAATGTGTTTTCGCATGGATTTCTTAAACACAACAAAAAATTATTTTCTTGCATTCTGGATTTTACAACATGTTTGTAAAACTCCAAAGGGTATTGGATAATATTCCAAAAAAAATACAAAAATCTTATTTTGGGGGAATTCATCTATTATTCACCGTTAATATTTGGATAAAAAAATCCTAAATGGATGAATATCCAAAATATAATTGGGAATAACTTGTTATTATTCACTGTTAATATTTGGATAAAAAACCCTAAGTGGTAAATATCCAAATAATTTTCTAGGAATAATAAGTCATCACACATCCTTGAAAGAAGCATTGATTATAATTGAGGACATTTCAATTGTTGACTCCACGGTTTACGAGCCGTGAGAGTATGAAACACTAAGGCAAAAATAGGCTTTTAAAACGCCATGAATTTCCTTAGATTTCTAAATTTTTGTCCCTCCTCTTTGCGATTTACGAGTCGCAAACTCTTGAAATACTAAGGGAAAAATGAGCTTTTAAAGCACATGGAATCTCCTTAGATTTCTATCCTAATAAATTTAGTTTTAATCAAACACAGATTTCAAGAGATCTGCATTAGTTCTCCTTGGCACTTTGTAGATATATCTGAAGGTATAATCCATATTGGCCAAGAGTTCTTGCTTTTAGACTTTGAACCCAAATCCATTCATCATAGCAAACCTATCTTAGGAAACCTATTTAAGAGAACACCAACACCATAGCAATTATAAGGCAAACCAAACACCAAGCAACTTACCTTAGGTAGGGCGTACTAGGGGTGCTAATACCTTCCCTTTACGCAACCAGTCCCTTACCTTAGAATCTCTGAAAGATCAGTTAGGGTTCCTAGTGACCATAATACTAGGTGACAACTCCTTTATTCACAAAAAACAAAAAAAAAACCGAAATCAATCAAGGGTCGTCGCGCTCAGCCGCGAGGGTGCGACAAGGACATCTACCACTTTGACTCATGAGGCTTTTCAACTAAAATTGCTACTAGGCAACTCTTGCAGCTTTTCTATCTAGCCTTGATCGCCCAAACTTTCCCATTTTTCTTCTTGTATCAATTTCAAAGGTCTTTGGTTAAACCACCAAAAATTATAAAAGACTAGCTTATTTGTTTCAAAATGGCTCACTATTCATATGTATAATAACTATGTATAACATCTCATTGCACCTTTTTCCAATTTTTCTACAATGGTTGAGGGTCAGGATGGTTTTAGCCAATATAACAGTAACAAGGTTGATCTGAGTATTTTCATACTCCACAAATGCAATAGTAGCTTCTAAACTTATAACCCCTGTTAAGCTTGGAAACAACACGAGGCCATATATGCCTAAAACAATTAATTTGTCTTTTTCCAACACTGATCCATATTATGACCTTTTCCTTTCTAGCTCAATTTCTAGTAATTTGCACTTTAAACCGCTAGCATTCTTCTCTAAAAATCCATCTAGATGGGGAATTTTAAGTAGCTTTGACAACTTAAGAATCACTTTGTTATCTTTCAAGGGGAAATAGACTTTGTGCATATGGTTGGAAAATTCCATCAACATTTTGTATTCCTCCATAGTGGGACATAGATTCACATCTTTAAAGGAAAAACATTTGTAATCAGGATCCCAATACTTAACTAGAGCTTTAACCACCGGGTTCAATACTTTTATCTCTATAATTTCAATAGTCGCCCATACTTCCTAGAAAAGGCCACCTCATTAATATTTTGACTATGGGCCAATAATTTCATCATCTCATTTACCATGCAATCCAAGCTCATCAATGGTGATAGTTTCCTTACATCACATTTAAGGCAGTCTCCCTCTGATAGTTGTGACAATTGAGAATTTTGCCCATATTCCACAGTGGTGAACTTAGCAGTGATGGTCATCTTATCATTGACAAGATATGTAATCCAAGATGTTTAATGGTTAGGCTCAGGTTTTATGAAAAACAGGTATTATGGAGCATACACCCTAAAGGCAATATCTAGTTTTTTTATGTGAGACAAAGGGTAGGTTGAGTACCTAGTCTTTAAAAAGGGTCTCTTGTTATCTTACTGATCATTCTCATGAAGGTAATATAGGGGCTCAGTAGGTAATGAGATAGCATGTGTACCAATCATTATCAGTCTAAGCACTCAGTGAAAAGTTAGGGTTTACACAAACTTAAACCTTGACTAAAAGTCATAAGGTAATTTGTGAATCCCCCACTTAACCTAAGGTTTTTTAGCATAAACTCTCACAAATAATATAAATGATGCATGAATGCCTTTGCATGACAGGATGTAAGAAAAGAATGCATACTAAAGCTTTTAAACAAAGTAAAAAAAATCATAGCAAATAAATAAATAAACAACATTAGTTTTCACATAGCATAAACAAACAAAACAAACATAGTCCAAGTCCCTAGTGGAGTCGCTATCCTATCGTACCCTCCTAGCGAAAGCACGAAGTCATGGCGACAATTCACGGATTGTGTCTTTTGGAACGGTCTGTGTTTTGGTTGGGGAGTCGTAACCTAATATTATGACTACTAGAAACTCTATCTAGCTTTTTATAAATTCTAGGCAAATGACTGGTTGCGTAAAGGGAAAGTATTAGCACCTTTTAATATGTCTTACCTGAGGCAAGTTGCATCGTTTTCTATTTGTTTGCATTAGTCTAATGACATCTATCTCTACTAACTTAATATAACGGGTCCGCTATGATGAGCAAACCCTGGTTTTTATAGGTCAAGAAATCAATCTAGGAAGGTAAAATATCCCTAATTATTATTGAGGCTTCTTCTAAGGGAAAAAAAATGAAATTCTTTTTTACCGTTGCATCATTCTAAATAATATTTCAGATATAATTCCTTTCAGATTTGATCCTTATATTAGAAGTGAATGAGTTGTATGATTCACAATAATATTTTGGATATTAACCTTATACAGGTATATTTTTATCTTTATATGAAAGTGAGTAATAAATTTATTATCCATAGTAATATTTTGGATATTAATCCCTTTTAGGTTTTTTTATCCTTATATTAAAAGTGAATAATATTTTTTTGCCAAAAAAATAAAACAATTTTTAAATATAGGCCAAAGTCCTTTGAAATTTTACAAACTTGTTGTAAAATTCAATGCAATATATATATTTTTTAAACAATGTCAAAGGTGCTTTAATTTTATTTAAAAAAGATGCTCAAAAGAAATTTAGGATTTTTGGCCATTTCCAAAATAAAAGAATTATTATTATTATTATTATTATATAAGAAAATGTAACATAGCTATCCAAAATAAAACTAAAAGAGTGTTTATGACACGACCAAAAGATTGATGTCTTCTCCCAAGTGCAGGAGTGTCAAAGTAATAAATAACCCGGCAAGACCGGGGTCGAACCACAGGGAGGTTAATTGTATAAATTATAAATAATAATAA
>Ga0307515_10016921_pt1 | contig 13328 bp, 4 predicted proteins | sample 17_EM_MG_FD_194513 | JGI IMG/M metagenome (GOLD analysis project Ga0307515, IMG submission 194513) | Populus trichocarpa ectomycorrhiza microbial communities from riparian zone in the Pacific Northwest, United States - 17_EM | ecosystem: Host-associated > Plants > Roots > Unclassified | place...
TGTAGATTATCATGATTTTTTTTGTTTAATTCGGTTCATTTACTATCACTATCTTTTTTTATGATCTAACTAAATAATACTAGCTTATTTGACAAGTTGGGTCTATGATCATAGCCGTGTTTTTGTCTTACTTTTTCAAAACATGTTTGCAATGCCTTGAAATTTTTTGAATGATTTTTTTTTTTTGGGCCACCATTCTAGTTTATTTACATCTATTATAAACATTTGCCTTTTCTTTGAGTCAACTGATAGAATTGCATATAAAAGTTGAATGGATGGATGAACAAGTATCAATTGTATTGTATAGCATAAAGGTTATAAGATATCAAATCCATATAAAAAGTCAACATAATTAAAATTGAAACTAAAGTGGCATTTATGATTTAGACTTTTACCTTGGTCAACCAAAAAAACTATACAAGGGAGTTGGACTTCGATGAAAGGATCAATCAATACTAACTTTTTAACAAAAAGGTTGCCATAGACGAAAATTATATAAAGGGGTCAATACAACAAAAAATTAAGTAAATCTAAAAGGTGTGGGTAATTTAATATGTAAAATGCATTGTGGATCTCCTCATAAGAGACCATGAGCGGATTGTTCATGGTGCCATTTTTTTCATCTATGTTTTTTTTTATTTAACCCTTATTAGACTGAATTGTAGGCCAATTTAGGCTAAATTTCTGGGGAGGGTGAAATTAAAAAATAAGAGACCAAAGTTAAAAAAAAAACAAGGGAAACAAATAACATTCCACACTATAGAGTGAAATACCTATTTTGCCCTTTAAAAACAAGAAACCATTATATTTGGGATAATTTAATAATTTCACAGTACCCCCATTTTACATTTTAAAATTTAAAGGGAGCAATTGCATCTTTTAGTTTTATAATGTATAGTGAAAAGACCTTTATATCACTGGATTCAATATTTTTTAAAAGTTTACATTCAGGGGCATTTTCATCCTTTTCATCTTTAATGAATAGTCAAATGACTCACATGCCATTAGATGTGAATTTTCTATAGCTTATATTCAGGGGCATTTTTGTATTTGCACTAATGCTTTTTTGTAATTATTAAGTTGGGTTAGGGCCAATTGTGTAATTTAATATATATAAATATTATTAAAAAAAATTACGCGTGGTGACTCTCGCACCCTTTGGGCAGCTCATAAGGGGCTGTCCGGTGGTCAAATGTCGCTCCACAACGAGGTTTCAATCGTCTTGGCTTCTCCTTCTTAGGGTGGCGACACATGTGGCTAAATTTCATTTGGATTGTCATTTAACACTTTTTTTTTTCTTTTATCTCTCCCCCCTTATCCAGGGATATTTAAGTATTAGTTCTTATTCTTTTAATTTAAATTTCTTTTCATTAACCCTCTTGTAAGTTTTTTATTTGTTTTAAATTTCATCTTCCAATCTAAATTTTTTATTTATTCAAATTTATAAACTTTCAATTGTTTTCAATTTCATCATTTAATCATTTTTTTTATAAAATTTGATCCTCATTATTTTAGTGGTTTATTTTTTTAATTCTTTTATGGAATTGATTTTTTTTTCAATTTAGCCTTTCAATCCAAAATTATCCTTTCTCTCATTTTTTTCTTCAAATTTAATCCTCATTTTTTTTAAATTTTCTATCCCTTTTCTTTTGGATTTTTTTTTTGTGATTGATTTTTTTTTCAATTTTATCATTTGACATTTGATTTGTTGAGAATTGAGTTTTTGGTTTTTCTAGGTTTGGTGCTTTTGATCAAATGGTCTGGGACACAAGAATAAGCTAACACGGGCTCACATCGTTTTTTCACTTATTTTCTTTTTCGATCTCATTACTCGGCATTGATTTTTTTTTTTAAAATAGGATTCATTTTTTTCTTTGTTTTCTTTTTATAGGGTTATCCTGATCTCATTACTCAGCTCGTGAGTTTGGCGGGTTAACCCGGGTGGGCTAGCATCTTTTTTTTTTGGCTTTTAATTATTATTTTCTTTTGGATCATTTTGTGTGATCGATTCTTTTTAAAAAATTCATCATTTAATACTTGATTTGTTAAGAATTGGTCTTCGTGTTTTTTCCATATTTGGTTCTTCCGATCAAATGGCCCGGGACAATGGTTGACATCAATTTTTTTGGGACTTATTGTTTTTCCATCTCATGATTCAACTTTGTTTTTTTTTTTTTAAATTGAGTTTCATGATTTTCTTTGGTTTTTTTTCGAGTTATCACAATCTCATAACCTGACCTGTGGGTTTGGCGGGTTGACCCATATGCTCAAGCCTTTTTTTGGCTTATAATTGCTATTTTTTATCGTTTTGTGTGTTTGATTTTTTTTAATTTTATCCTTTAACACTTGATTAATTAATTAATTAATTGAATACCGGGCTTCAAAGTTTTTTCAAATTTATTACTTTTGATCAAATGACTCGGGACACAAGCTTATTGAGTTAATACATGTTGGCATCATTTTTTTTTAGCTTATTATACTTTTGATTTTCATCATTAAACTTTGGTTTTTCTTATTCAACTAAATATATTGTTTTTGCTCAAAGGGTTTTTTCATCTAATTCGTGATGAGGCCGAGTCAAATTATACTAAATATTAAAATGCGTGGGATATTTATTATAGACATCAATACTGTTCACACACACACAAATCTCTTTAGATGGCCTCGTTCATTTTTGACAATTCATCTTGGTCCTTAAAGTTTTATTTTAGGTGATTTGATTATAATTTAAGGTCAATTACTTCTGATTTTTTAGTCAAAGGTTGAATTGGAAGAATATGAACTAAAATGAAAAAAAGACGCCAAACATGGGTGGTATTCCAAAAGTTTTAGGAAAGATACATTTTGGTCCTCTAACTTTTAAAATAACACAAATTATATGATTTTGGTGCCTTAAATTTTTTTTTCTTAAAATTCAATTTTGGTTTAAAAGTTTATTTTTGTTATTTTTTAGTTCCTGATTTTGAGAGGAGAGAGAGAAGTCGCTAGATTTCGGTTATAGAGAGAGAAAAATATCATTGACACTAATTTATACCACCAAAATGGTTGATGTTTTGTGTCAAATGATTTCATTTGATGAGGGAAGTTCATATTAAGTGTTTTTTTACCTTCAAAGTTCATGAAAAAACATATATGAGCTCAGTTTAATTTTTAGTTTCGGGTTGATTTTAGTTTTTGAGATGAGTTTTTGGTTTTTTTGAGGTTGTAGTTAGGTGTATAACAGTTCCAAAGGTGTTTTGGGTCAAAAGAGGGTTGAAAAACTTGTTTTTGGGTAAAAAAACTTAAGCCTCTATTTCTCGATCACCACAATGGTCAGAATATGGGCAAATTAAATGACACATCGTCCAATTTTTATTTTCAAAAAAATTGTCATCCACCTTTGCAACAAAAAAATAAGGCTCAGTCATGCAGGCCCCCATGTGGGCCCTGACAAAATGGGTTAGACCCAACAACATTTAACTTTTGCTTTTTTTTTATAAAATATTTTTTTCTAATTATTTTTTTAAAATTAAAGATTTTTTTATGTGGTTTTTTCTCTAATTTGTTTTATTTAGATTTAGATTAATACCCTTCTCTATTTCATTTGTTTAGAAATCACATTTTAAATGATAATTATTTTTTTGGTTATGCATTTAAATTTTAAAGAGTTTTTATAATTCATCTATATTTTTATAATTTTTTGTATAAATGAATTTTATTTTTGATATTTTCAAATAATATTTATAATATGTACAACCTTACATAATGTTTTTTTCATTTTATTTTATTCAATTATTTAATTTGTGTCTCTATTTCTATTATCGTTTATTAAATAAAAATATTATTTTAATAAATAAGTTTAGTAAATACAACTAAGTAAATTTCAATTTTAATCTTTTTTAAAAATTAAATATCTTTATTTATATCTGTTTCAATTTTTTTCTTTTAATTATTATTTATGATTGTTTTATTTATAAATACTCATAGTTTTTAATTTATTTGATTATGTGTATGTATAAATTTTTTAATTTTTATTTAATTTTTTTTTAAAATATAAAAATATATTAAAAAATTTATATATATAATTTATTTTATTTAAAAAATATATTTAACTCACAAATCAAGCATCTAATAAATTTAAACTAGAGGGGTATCGGTGATTTTCTCTTGTTTTTGTCTGATAATGCATCACCTACTTAACCTAGCCTATCTCATTCGCAATCTCCCTCCCTCCAAAACTTTCGAAACACACAAACCTCTCTCAAGGGTTAGGGTTAGGGTTTTGCCTTATCTATATATATAAAAAAACCACTCCTCTTCATTCCAACAATAATAGTCTCGCCAATTTAAACAACAATGCCAAGGCACAGAAGCCGGAGCAGAAGCTACAGTCCTGGTCGCCGTAGCCGAACCCCTCCTCGGGGCCGTAAGCGATACGATGACGAAGATCGCCACCGTGACACCCGTTCTTACCGTGACCGTCGCTCTCCTGCTTCATCTGGCTTGCTCATTCGCAATCTCCCTCTCGACGCCAGGTCCTTTGCTCTTTCCCTCTCTATTGTTTAATTGTTTTTGCAATTTTTACTAATCAATTCGGCTTGAGGACAGTTTTTATGCTACCGTTCAAGTTTATTAACTAACGATGGAATCTTCGATGGTAATTGTGAACTGAATTGTGAACATTTATTTATTCAAGTCGTGTAATATTATTGTTGAATATTTTTAATTAGGTGATTACACTCGTATTGTTTCAATTCTTGTTTAATACCTTAACTGTTAATTTATAAGGGAGAGGGTTTTTATGCTGAGTTATTTAAGTTCTTTAGCGAATTGTTGAATCGTCGTCAACTGAATTTTGAATGTCCAATTCCTGTCTGTTGATCTATTAAAGTAAAAAACTTACTGGTCATGTGATGTTCTGCAGGCCTGAAGATCTTAGGGGGCCATTTGAGAAATTTGGTCCTTTGAAAGATATTTATCTGCCCAAGAATTACCACACTGGGTAATTGCTTGTTTTTATTGTATAAGTGGTGTTTGGTTTTCAGTTGTTTTGTGCCTGACATGTTAATGTTGGTGTTTCTATGCTTTATTTCTTAATCACAATATTGATTAGTTTGGTTGTTGGTTAGTTTTTTATTATTTTTGTGTTGCTGTGATCATAGGGAACCACGAGGGTTTGGATTTGTGAAGTATCGTTACGGTGAAGATGCAGCTGAAGCAAAAAAACGGATGGACCATAAAATCATTGGTGGACGTGAGATAAGAATTGTCTTTGCTGAGGAGAACAGAAAAACACCTCAAGAAATGCGCAGAACTCCTCGCACAAGGTGTGTCAATAACTTACTTGACTCCAGTGATTCATCTTTATTCAGTTCTTATTGTATCAATTTTTCTGTTCAACTGAAACAGCACTTTTAATTCATTAGCTTACTGATTCTTTTTAAATTTTATTTCTAGTGACCGACATGGAGGCAGCCATGGAGGGAGAACACCACCAAGGTCCCCAAGACATCGATATCGTTGTTAGTTCAAATTTTCCCTTGTAAATTTATCTTTCTTTATCAAAATATTCTTCAAAATTTTGTGGTTTTATCAAAACCTTATTATGCAAGTGATCTGTTTTTGAAATCAATGAGTTTTCCTTGAATAATTTCGATGAACTGTTGAATTTTTTCATTGACAGCCTACTCACGCTCACCTTCACCTGCCAGGCATGATTCGAGGTTTGATTTTATCTGTTCAGTATCTGTTTTGCTTTCTTTGTGATGCTGTTACATGTTCTTGTCATGGCATTTCCTTTCTCTTATCTTTTTGCAACGTGCATGAAAATTTGTTTACATTTGAATGCTAGTGAATTGTATCTTACAACCGTAAGCTTCTGCATGCCAGCAGTTTTTTCACGAGATTAAGCTGCTGATTTCTTTTATCACTTCTGCACTTTTCACTTTCTTTTAGGAGATATTAGAGTTTCAACCTTAGGAATAGTGGCATGAAATCATAGAGGATTGCTGTATGTCTTTCCATATACCATGAAGTAGATGGAGCATTTTATCGTTCCGTGAACAGTATGAGTTTGTAACATTATTTTGTTATTAATAGTATTAACTTCACATACCCATGTGACTGGTAAGTTCATGTGGGATGCGCTCCCACCTAACAAACAACATGGTTATCGCTGTCAATGATGATATAGTGATGCATTACTTGTTCATTTGTTTTCTTGGTTCAGAGGAGGTTGGTATTTGTTTTCTTTATTTCCCACGCGCCTAGACTTGACATTTCACGTGTTTCAATGAATTTGAATGTTATCTGCCGGTGACCTTGTTTCTGCAGATGTTAAAGTGAAAAAGGAGATGATAAATAAAGATTAATTCCAAAAAGAATTCATAGTGATGGTCGACATGCTTATCTTTCAATGAAAGCCTTTCAATAAGTTTTGACCATAATCTCACCTTCACCAGCTATTCTCTACAAACTGCATTTGGCTTTCCCATTCTTTGACATTTGGGTTGGTGAGGTTTACTACAGTTGAATTGGACTATAGCCAAACTTGATGTGGGAGATGACTAGAATCACGGGGTATTCATTCTTTTATTTTTCATAAAAAACTTTAGAGCAACTTTTTAATAAGGATTTTTTTTAAGTTTGATATCTTGTTTTGCATATACTATCCAGTTAAGAAAGAATATAAAGCTTATATTTGGTCCAAGAAAGAAATCATCTTCAAAGAAGGAAAGCTATTCAAAGTTTTACTGGTAGAGATATGATGGCAATGTCCAAGAAAAAGATAATATGAGATTTTAGAATGTTGGGGCAAAGAGAGCCATGAAGTTATCGGATGCTGATCAATAGAGCCCAACTGTCAATTGTTTGGATGCAAGTATCATAATTTTGTTCAGAAACCCTGGAAAGGTGCAGGTAACAGCCATATTTTGATCAATCAGATTTTCAACGAAGCTGCAGGCAAAAATATCATTTCTCTAGAAACAAGTCATCTGTCATTTATCTAAATGGAAGAATGCATACTGAAATTGCTTTATTCAAGGAGGCCACAAATTCAGACAGATCTATTATAACTGGAGTAGATACGCTTCAAATTTCTGTTTTCTTTGTCTAGCTTCATCATTGATCTAGTCACTTATTTTGGGAAGTTCTTTTATACATCTTTATTTTCATTGAGACAGGGATCGCGGTGTGAAGGAGGATTATTGCTCTCCACGGAGATCAAGATCCATTTCACGCTCTCGTTCTCCACGAGATGAGAGGGACTTCCAGGTAGACCAGCGGTCGCTAAGTCCATCGGAGAAGGGCCGAAACCCGAAGGAAAGGAACCATGCATCTCGTGGGTCAAGGACTCTGAGGGCCAATAGCCGTAGTCCATCAAGGTCGCATTCACAATCCTATGGGTAAGTACCTTCTGCTTCCTTTTTTCCTTTTTTATCAAATAAAGTCATTTGATATCTATTCTTTAGTTCTGAAAAAACCATTGTGAGGTGAATGTATGTCTTAGGTCTTACCAGAATGTAATAGGAAATCTGGCAAAGCATCTAGTGCTCAAATTTCCAAAATTGTATTTTTCTATAACTATTGAGGATATTGCTCTGTTACATGTAGTTTTCAGAACATGGATGTAAGCCACAATGCTGGATGTAAGCCAACTGAGTGTCAAAGTCTAATGCATAATGCAGTGATAGAAACAGTTCTTCCTTTACAGAACATGGAAGTGCAGTGTTTGCTCTGATTTGAGCCATTTGGGATGAAAAGACTGAAAGTTTTCAAGCAAACAGCGTTCCTTTGTTACATGTAGTTTTCAGCCTTTTTTTATGATGCTTTTGGGGGTGTCTGTAGTGAGCATACAGAGATGTTATAGAGCTCTGTCCTAGTTTTGTTTTTGTGTTTTTGTCTTTATTATGAGGAGAATGGCTCATCCACCTGTTTGTAATTTAATAACTTTTTTCTGCGTTGGTTATTCTTAGATGTCTCCATGTAGAGTATGCTAGCTTGCCTTCATCTTTTTCTTTGTATTACTTGAAATACTGGAGTACTGATCCTTTGTATTTTCTGTGCAGTTCTCGCTAATGTCTGTTCTTATTTACGCTGCCATTTTATGCTGGATGCGGTTATCCCGCGGGGGAGTAACTATAAGCTATATGAAGAATGTTAATATGGCTATGATATGTGGATTTCTTTTGGTTTAGAGTACTTGTTATCTCAGTGACTAAGATGCGTTCTCGTGCATGTCAATATTTTGTGCTGCTCATGTGGTTCCTGTTGGAAATCGTACTGTCTAGATGACTTGGCTGATAACCCTACTTGGCTACCTATGTTCATGCCAAGTGAATTTAGTCCCATCGTATTTTAGTATTCCATAAATTGGTGTTTGTAATTTCCAAGAGCTCATTACCTAAATACTCTAGAAGAATTGGGTATCTTATAGAGAGCCTTACTGTTTATATATACAATGTGAACAGTAAAACATCTTGATGCATCTTTTTAATTGTTTTACATCAATTCTATGACAGCTCAGACGGCTGAAGCGCGCGGCAATGTCGAAGGTTGCAGGTTTTAATCCCTGCGCCAGCAATTTTTCTTTCCAAAAATTTAGGCCATGTTCGCTTATGAAAAGTGTTTTTTTTTTTAAATTATTTTTGTAAATTTTTTTGTGCTTGTTTGTCATTAGAAAACTTAATTAATGAAAATAACTTTTTAATCAAAGAAAAATTTGATTTGGTTTTTAAGAAATTATTTTCTTTTGTATTTTAGGTGGAAAATACTTTCCTGAAGTTATGAAAAAAATTAGAAATATTTTTTTTTATTATATCAAATTTGGTCTTTAAACTATTGAATGCTATATATTTTGTTTTGAATATTTTTTTTTAATTTCATCTTTTAAAATTTGATTTATTTTTATTTGTATATTAATTTTGGTTCTTATTATTATGATTGTTATTTGTTATTTTTTTATTTTTTTAAATGAATTTTTTTTATCTATTAAATTTGGTTCTTATTTTTTTTATTGTTATTTATTTAATTTGAAATAATTTATGAAATTATAATTATAATTATTTTAATTTTATTATCTTTTAACTTTTTTATTTGTTATATTTGATTTTTATTATTTTAATTGTTATTTATTTTATTTGAGATAATTTATAAAATTAGATTTTTTTCAAATTTATTCTCATTCAATTTTTTAATTTGTAAGATTTGTTTCTTATTATTTTAATAAACTAGAAAAAAATAAAATATTAATAAGTTATTTTTCAGCTTATTTTTTATGATATAATGAAACACTGAAAAGTTTTTTTAAATTTATTTTTCAAGACATTACCAAATATTAAAAAATAATTTGCTTTTTAAAAAATTATTTTTTTAAAAAACTATTTTAAAAAAATATTCTATAAACAAATAGAGATTTAGATGAAATGTCATTTGCCGTTAGCCACCATGCATGGCATACTACAGTGGGCTAGAAGTTGGGTGTGATCTTTTTATGTCATTTTCTTTGTTTTTTTTCTTCTTTTTTTTCTTCTTTGAGTTTTTTGTTTGGCACTCAATTTTTTTTCCCTCCACGTGAAAGGTAGATTGGTACTAATGGTGATAGCATAAGCTCTCTACCCAAATATTCCATCAACATCTAAATTTAGAAAAACAAAAGTGGAGAGACGAATGAAAGAGTAATATTTCAAAACCTAACAAGAAGAGGTCTAGTTGGGTGTGATCTTTTTATTTCATTTTCTTTGTTTTTTTTTCTCTTTTTTCTTCTTAGAGTTTTTTGTTTGGCACTCAATTTTTTTTTTTTATAAAAAATACTTGTTTTTCAGTTTTAACATGATTTTGAAATATTATTATAATTTCTTTTGGCAATTATTATGTATTTGATTTAAAAATAATAGTTAATGAAAATTTAATTCATTTTTTTTATTCTTAAAACTTTTAAATATACTTTTAATATGATTTTATCATATTTATAACATTTTTAGCTTTCAATCATATATAAAAATTATGAATATACTATTTTAATATTATTTTTCTCAAATTGCATTAAAAATCATAAAATATTTCTGGTTCAACCAGTTGATTGATTTGTAATGATCAGTGAAATCGGCTGATCAATTTTAAAAATAATAAGAAAAATCTCAAAATTATCAAAATTAGGAGGCTTTAATGAAATTTTCAATATCTAAGGATCTGGTGATCCGTTTAGTGATGCTATGACTATTACAAAGAAAACAAATTACAAAAATTTCTATAAAAAAATTAAGCCCAATTCAATGGTCGAATAAAAAGTTATGGTTTCTTAAACTGTTATTTTGGCTTGACATGATCGGACTTGTTCCACTAGTTTATAAATCCATCTGCTAGGTTATTCACATAATTTATTTAGGACAGATTCTCATTTAGTTATAGTAAATCTCATACCTGACTGCTTAGAATCATTCACTATTATGTGAATAATAACTTTTTAAGATTTTAATTAAAGTTTATTTTTGAATTTATAAGTTGGACAAAGATAATTTTGAGTCGAAACATATTTGAAAGAAATTTTCTATAAAATTATTATTTATGTGTGAAATAATTAAATGGTTAATATAAACTTTAATAATAATTGGTTTTTTTATGGTTTTACTTCTTATATATATATTTTTACGTATTTTTACTTTGATATTGTAGTCAAATTACGATGATTAGATAAGAAGTTTGAAATTTTTAATTTTTCAACCCTCAAATTTCCTATATTCTTCAGTTCATTTCTTTCTGTTATTCAGCTCCTTTTTCTTCTAACCCTCGACTTTTAACTTCTCCTATCTTATTTCTCTTACATCTGTCTTTTATTCCCTCTCAGCTTAGATATCAAAGAGCAAGGCTTTTAATTGTTTTTATTGTTAAATGGCCCGTCAAAAGGCCTATTCAAATTCTGAAAATTCAATAACAGTTCAGAAACCCTAGAACTCGTGCATCTTTGATCAACCCGTGATCTAACAAAAAAAAAAAAAAAAAAAAAGGTTACCGTATTATCAATACAACACCAAGGGCATTGTCGACAGTCACGTGACCAAAAAGAATAGAAGTCAAATTCCCAGAGAACAACCACCAGATTCCCGTATATCAATCTTTTCTTGCTTCTCCAGTTCTCCCTCGGCAAGCTTTGGTAGAGAGCTTAAAACAAAGAGCTCTCGCAGGAGGTTTCTAGCGCACATGACAAGCCAATTGATAAATTCAACTAGATGAGTTTGGAAACACTATACAAACCGTGTTTTTAAAAGTTTTAATTTTTTTTGTTTAAAATAAATTTTTTTTTATGGTTTTAGATCGTTTTGATGTGCTGATGTCAAAAATAATTTTTTAAAAATATAAAAAACTTCATTTTAATATATTTTTAAACGAAAAACACTTTAAACTGCCACCACTACCACAATTCCAAATAGATCACAAAGAATGAGATAAAGTTTTACTTTCTTGTAGTCAAAATTCAGCAAAACACACACACACACCATCAAATAATCTAGTGGATAAATCACTCCATCTTCAATTGTTGAGTTTACTTTTCTAATTTTATACTAGTGATTCGTTATCATTAATAAACTTTTCTGTCTAAAAAAACAATAATCCCATCTTGCATTTATATAAGTTATTTTTGCGCAACAACCTCTTTCGTCATTGATATCTAACATCTAGTTCTCTTTGTTAATTGTGAGTTTTTGTTAGACTTGTAGAAAGTTGTAATATTGTGTTTGATTAATCATTTACATTTAAAAGGTCTAGCATTTCATGCTTATAATTTTCCTAATGTATTATGATCTTGATTAATCTTTAAGTCAAAAATAAAAAAAAGATAGAATTAGCTTTATTTTTGTTTTGTAATTCCACTTGTAAGAATCGTTTATGATTTTAATTTCATCTCTAAGTAAGTGTAAAATACATTTGCGTCATGGTCATTCAGTGTCTACCTTCGAGTCTACACTTACCATGGACTGCATAATTAGTGATATCCTTAGGGCTATTCAAAGGGAACTACAACTTATGCAAACCCAACTGACCAACCTGTTTCAAAGAGTTGAATTCCTAAAGAGTTCTCAAATAAAGTACCTAAAAGCCTAGTAAAAATCACATCAATAATCATTGTAGGCTATCATCTAGGTTATTCTAGTTATGTTAACCCTAATGAGCAGGTCATGAGACCTAATATAATAGAGACCTTGACTTTTAGCGGTCATAATGACCTTCATCACTTTTTTAATTGGTCCAACTTGTTAAAAAAAATAAAAAAGTTAGATTTGCCAAGATGAAACTCATTAATACTGCCTGATTTTATTAGGAAAACAATAAAGACTATTTAGAGAGGAGAGGTAAATTTTCTATCACTAATTTACCTCTCATAATACTTTTAAATCAATTGAAAAATATTAGGCAATGAAAAAAAGTCTAATAGTGAATATGTAGCACAATTTAATGCGTATAATGGAAAATATGCCATTAGAGAGAACGAGACCATAATTTTTAGTAGGTTTCGTGGAAGTTTGAATGATGATCTTAGAATAAAGGTTGTACTTAAAGACATTTTCACCATTGACCAAGCCTATAATGTCAATGGATAAAACATTAAGACCACCATAACACCTTTGTCAGGTCTCAATTTAAGAATAATAGTAGTAGTTCTTTGTTAGGTGCTACACCCCACAAACAAAATCCTAAGAGTGCCCAAGTTTATAGAGAAGATAAGAGAAAATGAATTATCAATAAAGATGAGTTCAAGAGTTTAATGTTAATTTATATAAGTATCATGACGCATTTAATGTTGAGAAATATTTCATGATATAAATTATACCTGAATGGTGTCATTTGAAAAGCAATCATTAATTGCAAGTGAGAAGTACTAGATCATTCAAAATGTTGCAAATGTTTTAATAAAATAATTATATCATTAAATTGCTATTAAATTTTGATATTAGCTTCACCTTTGATTTGAAGAGCCTTGTTTTATATAAAAGACAACATCTTATCCATGATGCTTATTCTTATTATTGGTAGAAAAGGAACATATTAGGCCATGTTTGTTTCTCGGAAAGTGATTTTCGGGAAACCATTTTCCAAACTTTCCTGTGTTTGTGTCAACGGAAAACACTTTCCGGTCAAAGAAAAATTTAGCTTGGTTTCCAGGAAAGTGTTTTCCTGGAAAATTTGGGCGGAAAACACTTTCCAGAAATTGTGAAAAATTTAAAAATGTCATATTATTTGCTGATTATATCAAATTTGGTCCTCAAACTTTTGATTGCTATATATATTTTGTTTTGAATATTTATTTTTCAATTTCATCTCTTAAAATTTAATTTTTATATTAACTTTGG
>Ga0307515_10016922_pt1 | contig 13328 bp, 10 predicted proteins | sample 17_EM_MG_FD_194513 | JGI IMG/M metagenome (GOLD analysis project Ga0307515, IMG submission 194513) | Populus trichocarpa ectomycorrhiza microbial communities from riparian zone in the Pacific Northwest, United States - 17_EM | ecosystem: Host-associated > Plants > Roots > Unclassified | place...
TGGTAGTCGAGCGCAGGCTCGACCAGTCCGATCCGGCGCAGTCTGCCGCCGCCCGCGAGCGTGCGCTCGATCGCCGCGTGCACCACCGCGTCGACGTCGGCGCTGGCGGCGAGGGTGATGCGCCAGGTGCCGGGCTTGCGCTCGACCGCGGCGCCGATCTCGCCGAGGAACGCCAGGTCGTCGGGCCGGACCGCGAGCTCGAGCTCGAGCTCGAGCGGCAGGCCGAACGTGACCAGGAGGTCGCGGAGCGAGCCGCTGGTGGCGATGGTCCCGGCGCTGAGGATGCCGACGCGATCGGCGACGTCCTCGACGTCGGACAGGATGTGCGACGAGAACAGCACGGTGGTGCCGGCGCGCTGGCGCTCGCGGATCACGTCCTTGAGCAGCGCGCGGCTCGGCGGGTCGAGGCCCTCGAGCGGCTCGTCGAGCACGAGCAGCTTGGGCTCGTGGAGCAGGGCCTGGATCAGGCCGAGCTTCTGGGTCATGCCGCCCGACAGCTCCTTGACCTTCTTGCGGCGCGCCGCGAGCAGGTCGAAGCGCTCGAGCAGCGCGGGGATGCGCCCCGCGCGGACCTCGGGGGCCACGCCCGACAGCTCGGCCAGCGAGTCGAGCGCGCTCTCGACCGTGCGCCAGGCCTGGAACCCGACCCCCTGCGGCAGGAAGCCGATCAGGTGGTGGCTGCGGACGCGATCGGCGGCGATGTCGACGCCGTCGATCAGCACCTGGCCCTGATACTTCGTGATCAGGCCGGCCAGGATCTTGAGCGTGGTGGTCTTGCCCGCGCCGTTGGGCCCGATGTAGCCGAACACCTCGCCCTCCGCGATGTCGAACGATACGCCGGCGAGCACGCGCTGGCCGTAGTAGGCCTTGGACAGCTCGCGGATCTGGACGAGCGGCGCCGCCACGCGGCTACCGTTACGCGATGCGCGCCTGCGGCAGGCTGCCGCGCTCGCTCGCGATGCCGTTGAACGTGACCTGGACGATCGCGGTGCCGATGATGCCGAGCAGGAACATCAGCAGGAACGCCACCGGCCCCGACAGCTTGCCGCGCGAGACGTGCTCGACGCCCACGCACCACTTCCAGATCCAGTAGAGGTTCACGATCGGAATGATCAGCAACCATCCGGTCGGAATGCTCGCGCCCATCGACACCATCTCGTCCTTGGTCTTGACGTACCAGTAGATGTGATAGATGCCGAACGTGATGATACTGAACAAGATCACGAGAACCACGGAACGATTGGTCATGACATAGCCTCCCGGCAACGTTCACCCGAGCCGTGCCACCAGCGTAACCGCGGGCGCACCGGCTGCAAAGTGCGTACAGCAGCTTTGCCAGGCGAACGCACCTCGGACAACGGCGCAGAGCTGCAAGGAGTGTTGGCCGCCTCGCGCTGGTTTCAGTCGCGCGGCTCGGGGCGTGCCAGCTGCGGCTCGCTGGCACCGAGATCGCCGGTCGGCATGTTTCGTAGCCGGCGCAGCGGCCAGAGGAACACCGGCGCGATCAGACCGACCAGCAAGCCGGCCCACACCGCGGCGCGGATCCCGATCAGCGACGCGAGCCCGCCGGCCACGAGCGCGGATACGACCAGCATGCCCGTGGTGCAGACGTAGATCGCGGCATTGGCGCGGCCGAGCACATCGCGCGGCAGCACGGTCTGGCGCAGGGTCACCGCGAGCACGATGAACGCGACGGCGAACCCGTCGCCCAGGAGCTGGTGCGCGGCGAGCAGCCCGATGGTGATCGCGCGCGACGGCGCGCTCGCGGCGATCGGGATGAGCAGCGTGCACAGGACGCTCAGCGCCGAGGCCGCGATCAGGGTGCGGCCCACGCCGAGGCGGCGCGCGAGGCTGCGTCCGAGCACCGCGCCGGCGAGCGAGCCAACTCCGCCCATCGCGATGACCACGCCGAACGCCGCCTCGGACAGCCCGATCGTGCGCAGGCAGAACGGGGCGTAGAGCGCGACGAAGAACCCGCCGCCGACCGACCACATCATGAGGGCCAGGATGATCGGCCGGACCTGCGCGTGCCCGAACACGGCGCGCACGCCGATCCAGAAGTCCCGGCCGGTGCGGACCGCCGAGGCCTCGGCCTCGAGCTCTGCGCTCGGCGATCCGGAGGTGCCGCGGTCGTCGCCGCCGCGGATCCGGCCCAGCATGATCGCCGACCACACGTAGCTCGCGGCGTCGATCACGACCGCGATCGGTGCGCCGAGCGCACCGATCAGCACGCCGGCGCTGGCCGGGCCGGTGATCTCGGCGATCGCCTCGGTGGTCTCGAGCTTGGCGTTGCCCTCGGCGAGGCGGCGCCGGCCGATCAGCGCCGGCAGGTACGCGACGTCGGTGATCTGGAACAGCGCGGTGGCGGCGCCGACGCCGGCCCCGACCGCGATCACCTGGTAGATCGACAGCGCGCCGAGCGCCGAGGCGACGGTGAGCGAGCCGACCAGCCCGGCGCGGATCAGATCGGCGGCGATCAGGATCCGCCGCTTGCGGCCCCGGTCGACGAAGCCGCCGGCCAGCATGGCGAGCGCGATCCCCGGGACCAGCTGGGTCGCGGCGAGCACGCTGACGGCGGCCTCCGACTGGTGCAGTGTGATGACGGCGATGATCGGCAGCGCGGTCCGCGTGATCCGCGAGCCGAACGCGCTGATCGCCTGCGCGGCCCACAGCCGGAGGAAGTCGGCGTGGCGCCACAGGTCGCGCTCGGTCGGCGGCTGGCTGGACGACGTCATCGGAAGCTCTCTGGAATGCGCGAGGTCAGGTCGGCTCGAACACCAGCGGGGCCTCGACGCTCGCCGGCCCGCCCGGGAACCGCGCGCGCATCAGCACGCCGGTGATGCAGCGGTCGAACGCGGCGACCGGCGACGGCTGATACGGCCGCGCGGCGGTCACCTTGCCCTTGGGGTCGACCTGGATCTGATAGACGAACGGGCCTTGGAGCTGCTTGTTGCGCCGGGACGCGTTGAAGCACGCACTGAACGCCCCCGCGTGCGCACGCATCACGCCGCGGATCTGCTCGAGGCTCAGGCCGCGGGACCCGGACCCGGACCCGGACCCGGACCCGGACCCGGACGGTGCACCGGCGACGGTCGCGGAGACCATCATGACTGCCAGGCTCGCGAGCGCGAGCGCGATCCGCATCGGACAACGTTATGCGCGACACCCGGCGCTCGCAACCCGCCGCAACGGTTTGCGCCGATCAGAACGGAATGTCGTCGTCGGGGCCGCCACCACCGCCGCCACTGCCGCCGCCACCACCACCGCCGAAGCCGCCGAAGTCGCCCTCCGAGGGAGGCGGAGGACCGTCGTCTGCGCGATTGCCTCGACCACCGCCGCCACCACCACCGCCACCGCCACCCGGGCCACCGTCTCGGCCGCCACCGCCGCCCAGGAACTGGACGTCATTGGCGATGATCTCGGTGATGTAGCGCTTGTTGCCGTCCTTGTCGTCGTACGTCCGGGTCTGGATCCGACCCTCGACGAACACCTGGCGGCCCTTGGCCAGGTACTTCGAGCAGACCTCGGCGCGCTTGCCCCACACCACGATCCGGTGCCACTCGGTGCGCTCCTGGCGCTGGCCGTTCTTGTCGTTCCAGCTCTCGCTCGTCGCCAGGCGGAGCTCGCACACGCCCTGTCCGCTCGGGGTGTAGCGCATGTCGGGATCGGCGCCGAGATGCCCTACGAGAATGACTTTGTTGACTCCGCCGGCCATGGTGCATCTTCTTTCGCGTCTGCCGCGTCTGGTCGCGTCGCGTTCCGGGATGACCCATCCCGTGGTGGGGTCCGGGGTGACTCCATCCCGGCGATGAAGACCAGATAGCACGCGGCTATGACAACTGCGACGGTGGACGTCGCGGGGGCCCAGCGATTACAACCAGTCCGTGTACCGCGAGCTGCGTATCGCTGTCGTGATCCCGGCGTTCAACGAGCGCAGCAAGATCGCCGCGACCGTCGCGACGGTGCCCGAGCTGGTCGACCACATCCTGGTCGTCGACGACGCGTCGCACGACGACACGTCGCGCCAGGCCGAGCTGGCGGCGCTGGGCCGCGGCGAGCCGGCGCGGGTCGAGGTGATCCGGCACGCCGCGAACCGCGGGGTCGGCGGCGCGATCACCACCGGCTATCGCCGCGCGATCGCGATCGGCGCCGACGTCGTCGCGGTGATGGCGGGCGACGGCCAGATGGATCCGCGCGATCTACCGGCGCTGCTCGATCCGATCGCCGACGGCGCGGCCGACTACGTCAAGGGCAACCGCTTCCTCCACCCCGCGATCTGGACCGCGATGCCGGCGTCGCGGATCGTCGGCAACCTGGTGCTGTCGGCGGCGACCCGGGTGACGTCGGGCTACCACCACGTGTTCGACTCGCAGTGCGGCTACACGGCGATCCACCGCGGCGCGCTCGCGGCGATCGAGCTCGACAAGCTGTTCCCGCGCTACGGTTACCCCAACGATCTGCTGTCGCGGCTGCGCGTCGCCGAGATGCGCGTCGTCGACGTGCCGGTCCGGCCGATCTACGGGCCGGCGTGGCGCAGCGGCATCCACCTGGGGACCGCGCTGCACCCGATCCCGTGGGTGCTGCTCAGATCGTGGACCGCGCGGCTCGCCGGCCAGGCCCGCCGGCGGCTGCGATCGCGGATCGAGCCCACCGCGTGGACGCGCTGGATCGGCCGCGGCGCCCCCGAGCGCGCATGAAGCTCGGCGTCGTCACGACGTCGTACCCGCGGTTCCCCGGCGATCCGGCCGGCAACTTCGTCGCGGCCCACGTCGCGGCGCTGCGCGCGCTCGGCCATCGCGTCGAGGTCATCGCGGCGGGCGACGCGGCGGGCAACGCGGCCGTGCCCGACGACGGCGTGGTGCGCGTCGCCGGCCGGCTGTTCTACCGCGGCGGCGCCCCCGACGCGCTCGAGCGCGCCCCGCTCTCCGCCGGCCTCGCCGCCGCGGCGTTCACCGCGCGGTTGACCGCCGCCGTGACCGCCCGCGCGGCGTGCTGGGACGCGATCGTCGCGCACTGGCTGGTGCCGTCGGCGCTCGCCGCGCTGGCGGGCCGCCGGCCGCTGATCGCGATCGCCCACGGCGGCGACATCTACACGCTGCGCCGGCTGCGCCTGTTGCGCCCGGTGCTCGCCGCGCTCGCCCGCCGCGGCGCCCGGCTGGTGCTGGTGAGCGAGCAGCTCCGCCGGGTGGCGCGCGCCGCCGCGCCCGACCTGGCGCCGTGGCTCGACGCAGCGCTGATCCAGCCGATGGGCATCGACGTCGCGCGGTTCGCCGCCCTGCCCCGCGCGCCGAGCGATCCGCCGATGGTGCTGGTCGCCGCGCGGCTGGTGCCGATCAAGGGCGTCGACGTGGCGATCGCGGCGATGCGCCACGTCGCGTCCGCCGCGCGGCTGGTGATCGCCGGCGACGGCCCCGAGCGCGCCCGGCTCGCCGCGACCGCCGGCGCGCGGTTCCTCGGCGAGGTCACCACCGAGCGCCGCGACGAGCTGCTCGGCTCCGCGAGCGTGGTCGTCGTGCCGTCGCGGGTCACGCCGGGCGGACGCACCGAGGGCACGCCCGCGATCGCGCTCGAGGCGCTCGCCGCCGGTGTGCCGGTGATCGCCTCGGCGGTCGGCGGGCTGTGCGAGCTTCCCGGGGTGCGGCTCGTGCCGCCAGAGGATCCCCGCGCACTGGCCCGCGCGATCGACCAGTCGATCGCAGCCCCGCCGGCCGCCGCCGCGCTGCGCGCCGGGGTGGCAAATCTCGACTGGCGCGAAGTGGCGCCACGGCTGATCCGCGAATGACTCGGCGCGCTGCGTAAGGGGCTTCGCACCTTTGGTCGGACCATCGGGACAGCGAACGTGTACAAACCTCTGCAATCATGTGACGTTCAGCCAACATCCCGGTTGAGCACTGCGCTGCGCAACCGGCACGCTTGGTGCTTATGGCCAGAGACAATGGTCGACAGCGCGCGGTTCGACGTTTCCGTCATCTTGCCGTTCGGGGATGACGAGGAGGCCGTCGGTATCGCCGTGAAGCGAACAGCGGAGCACCTCCGCGGCCTCGGCATGAGCTTCGAGATCCTCGCGATCGACGAGGACTCTGGTGACAATTCGCACGCCGTGCTCGCGCTGCTCCGCGCCGAGGTCCCCGAGCTCCGGGTCACTCACGCGCCGGGCCGCGGCCGCGGCGTCGACGTCGGCGCCGGCCGCGCCCAGGGCACGCTGCTCCTGGTCGCGACTCCCGATGTCGCCAGCGCGTCGCTCGACGGCGCCGGCGAGGCGTGCCGCCGCCTGCTCGCCGGCGATGGCGACGCCGAGGTCGCGCTGACCCGGTTCACCGTCGCCCACCGGATCCGCGCGATGGCCGCGTTCCGCGGCGCCCGACTGCTCGGTCCGGCGATGCACCGCCGGATCGTCAAGCGCCTGGAGATCCAGCGGCTCGCGATCCGCGTCACCGGCCCCACCGGGGTGGCGGCAAAGTCCGCCGTGAGCCGATTCCGCGCGTTCGCACGCTTCGGGTGATTTACCGATCGCGGCCGGTTCGCGAGGCGAGCGCTGCCCGGCGTCCGTTGCTATAATCGATCTCACGTGCTCACGCCCCTGTTCCTCCTCGTCGCGATCGCCGCGCTGGGCTTCCTGATCGTCGTCCACGAAGGCGGTCACTACTTCGTGGCGCGCTGGTGCAAGATGCGGATCGAGCGGTTCAGCATCGGCTTCGGGCCGGGGCTGCTCAAGCGCACGTCGAAGAAGACCGGCACCACGTTCCAGCTCGCGCCGATCCCGTTCGGCGGCTTCGTCGAGATCCGCGGCATGAACATCGCCGAGGACGTCGATCCCGACGACACGCACGCCTATCCCAACCGTCCGGTGTGGCAGCGCTTCCTGACGATCTTCGCCGGGCCGGCCACCAACTACCTGTCCGCGATCGTGATCGCGATGGCGCTCTACACGTGCCACGGCACCGACGTCAAGCACTGGTACGGCGTCGGCGACGTGATGAAGGACTACGACGCGTACGGAAAGCTCACGCCCGGTGACCGGATCATCGCGGTCAACGGCGCGCCGCTGTACCTCGACAGCGGCCCCACCCTGACCGAGCGGGTCAACCAGTCCGACGGCGCGCCGATCACGCTCACCCTCGAGCACGACGGCCAGGAGCGCAAGGTCGAGATCAAGCCCAAGCAGGACAAGGACGCCAGCGGCAAGCCGACCTGGCGGATCGGCGTGCAGTACGCGCCGCAGTACCTGACGGTGAAGCTCGGTGTGCTCGAGGCCGCGAAGGCCGCCATCGTGTACCCGGTCGATCAGACCAGGCAGATCGGCCGGGCGCTCTACGGCATCGTGTTCGGCAGCGAGAAGGCCGATCCGGGCGGGCCGATCCGCATGGTCGAGGAGTTCTACCGCGCGTTCTCGGCCGGCACGGTGTACGGCATCCAGCTCGTGATGATGCTGAGCGTCTATCTCGGGCTGTTCAACCTGCTGCCGATCCCGGCGCTCGATGGCGGCCGCCTGGTGTTCCTGGTCTACGAGATGGTGACCCGGCGCCGCGCCAACCCCAAGATCGAGACCATGGTCCACATGGCGGGGATCATGGCGCTCGGCGTGGTGATGCTGGTGGTGCTGTACATCGACATCCGCCGGTTCCTGACCTGACGCGGGTTTTTCCCCGGGCCTTGCTAAGGTCGGCTCCGTGCTGGCCGGCGACGTCCTCGATCGGATCCCCACCGAGCCGGGCGTGTACCTGTTCAAGGACGCCCGCGGGGCGGTGATCTATGTCGGCAAGGCCAAGAACCTGCGCAACCGGGTTCGCCAGTACTTCCGCGACGGCGGCGACGAGCGGTTCTTCGTCGCCGCCGGGTTCCTGAGCCGGGCGGTGACCGACGTCGAGACCATCGTGGTCACGTCGTCGAAGGAAGCCCTGCTGCTCGAGAACCACCTGATCAAGAAGCACCAGCCGCGGTTCAACGTGAAGCTGCGCGACGACAAGCAGTACCTGGTGCTGCGGCTGGTCGATCCGAAACCGGACCCCGGCGGCGGCGCCGGCGCCGGCGCCGCCGCCGCCGGCGAAGCCAAGCCGGTGCCCAGGCGCGACGTGTTCCCGCGGGTCGAGGTCGTGCGCAACATCCGCGACGACAGCGCGAGCTACTTCGGGCCGTACCACTCGGCGACCTCGGCGCGCGAGACCCTGCGCACGCTCAACCGCCACTTCCAGCTCCGGACCTGCACCGATCACGTGCTCGAGACCCGCGGCCGGCCGTGCCTGCAGTACCAGATCAAGCGCTGCTCGGGTCCGTGCGCCGTCGACGTGCAAGCCACCGCGTACGCCGAGCAGGTCGAGGACGTGAAGATGTTCCTCGACAACAAGAATGCCGAGCTGCTCGCGCGATTGCGCGCACGCATGGCAGCACGCGCCGAACGCGAGGACTACGAGGTCGCCGCGGTGCTGCGCGATTCGATCGACGCCGTCGAGCGCACCCTCGCGAAGCAGCACATCGTGCAAGACGACTTCGTCGATCAGGACGTGTGGGGCTTGTTTCGCCAGGCCGACGCCGCCGAGGTCGTGGTGCTGTTCGTGCGCGGCGGCAAGCTGGTCGGACGGCGCGCGTTCCAGCAGAAGGACCAGGAGCTGCCCGACGCCATGGTGATCGGCGAGCACCTCCAGCAGTACTACGCGACCGGCACGTTCATCCCCGACGAGGTCGTGGTCGGGATCGAGCTCGAGGACGCCGAGCTGCTCGGCGACTGGCTGTCATCGGTGCGCGGCAAGCGGGTCAAGCTGGTCGAGCCCCGGCGCGGGATCCGGGCGCGGCTGGTCGAGCTCGCCGACCGCAACGCGGCGGCCTCGGCGGTGTCGCGCCACGGCAGGGACGCCGACGCCGACGCGCTGCTCGACAAGGTCGCCCGGCGGCTCGCCCTGCCCCGGCCGCCGCGGCGGATCGAGTGCTTCGACATCGCCCACATCCAGGGCACCGACACGGTCGCAGCGATGGTGACGTTCATCGACGGCGTCCCGGCGCGCAACCTGTACCGCAAGTTCAAGGTCAGGAGCGTCGACAACAACGACTTCGCGGCGATGTACGAGGTCCTGACCCGGCGGTTCAAGCGGCGCCCCGAGCCCGGTGAGGCGGCCGACGACCCGTGGGCGCTGCCCGACCTGCTCGTGATCGACGGCGGCAAGGGCCAGCTCGGGATGGCGGTCGCCGCGCTCACCGATCTGGGCGTCCCGCTCGGCGGCGAGTCCGGGCTCGAGGTGATCGGGCTGGCCAAGGAGCGCGAGCTCGAGGCCGGCAGCGCGCCGGATCGGATCTACCGCCGCACCGTGAAGGACTCGATCCCGCTGCGCCAGAACTCGCCGGAGCTCTATGTCCTGGCGCGGATCCGCGACGAGGCCCACCGGTTCGCCAACACGTTCCACCGCGATCGCCGCAGCAAGGCCACGCTGCGCAGCGAGCTCGACGCGATCCCCGGGATCGGCGCCACGCGCCGCCAGCGCCTGCTCAAGCACTTCGGCAGCGTGCGGGCGATCCGCCAGGCCACGCTCGAAGATCTGGTCCGCGCGCCCGGGATGAACCGCAAGGCCGCGGTCGAGGTCGCCGACTACTTCGCGAGCCGCGCCCGGCTCGAGGGCGAGACCGAGGCCGAGACCGAGGCCGAGACCGAGGCCGAGACCGACGCCGAGACCGAGACCGACGACACCGCGGCGCTCGACGACGACGCGCTCGACGACGGCGCCTCGGCCGACGCGGCGTCCGATCCCCCCGCGTGAGCCGATCCCGCTCCCGCCATCCGGATGCGGAACACAGCGTTCCCCACATCCGGAGCCGAGGTGTTTCTAGCGGCTTATCGCTCTGCACGTAAGGCCTCTCACCTGGCGTGCAGCTGTGTGAGGCACCAGAGGACGCTTGGCTGGGGACGTGAGCTGTCTCTACGATGGCAGACATGTCTCGAAAGTCGGCGGGTGAGCTCGGTGACCTGTGCGACGACGACCTCCTGTTGACCTGGCGTCAAGGGGTCGCCGGCGCCGGCCAGGTGCTGTTCGACCGCCACTACGACACGGTTCGACGGTTCTTCCGCAACAAGGTCCCCGCCGCGGCGACGCGCGATCTGGTGCAGGAGACCTTCCTGGCCTGCGTCGAGGCCCGCGAGCGGTTCCGCCATCACTCGACGTTTCGTACCTACCTGCTCGGCATCGCGCACCACGTGATGGTCGATCACCTGCGCGCGGCGCCGCGGCGCACCGGCGACCTCGATCTCGGCGAGGTGATCCTCGGCGAGCTCGGGCCGATCGGCGAGGACGCGATCGCTGCCAAGCGCGAGCGGCGCGTGCTGCTGCGCGCGCTGCGCGGCCTGCGGTTCCCGCTCCAGGTCGTGCTCGAGCTGCGCTACTGGGAGTCGATGTCCGATTCCGAGATCGCCGAGGTCCTCGACGAGCCGCTCGGCACGATCAAGACCCGGCTGCGCACCGGCCGGATCGCGCTCGAGGACCGGATCGCCGAGCTGTCGGGCTCGGCCGAAGAGGCGCGCAGCACGCTCGACTCGCTGCAGCGCTGGGCCTCGCGCGTGCGGCACGCGGCGCTCCCCGAGCGAGGGCGCGATGCGCGATCCATCGGCGAATGACCCGACCCTGGCCGACCTCGCCACGTGGTCGGCCGACGACACCGGGTCGCACGCGGTCGACCGCGAGCTCGAGCGCGAGCTGGTGCGCGCGGCGCTGTTCGACGGCTGCGCCGCGCCGCGGATCGGCCGGTTCGCGGTCGGCGAGCGGCTCGGCGCCGGCGCGAGCGCGGTGGTGTACGCGGCGTGGGACGCGCTGCTGGCCCGCCGGGTCGCCGTCAAGGTCTTCGTCGCCCGGTCGTCAGCGTCGCACCATCACGTCCAGCGCGAGGCCCAGGCGATGGCCCAGCTGTCGCATCGCAACGTCGTGGCGGTGTACGAGGTCGGCGACTGGAAGGGCCACGCGTTCATCGCGATGGAGCTGATCACCGGGACCACGCTGGCGCGCTGGCAGGCCGCCCGGCGGCGCTCGATCGCCGAGCTGGCCGAGGCCTACCGCCAGGCCGGGCGCGGTCTGGCGGCCGCGCACCAGGCCGGGCTCGTGCACCGCGACTTCAAGCCCGCCAACGTGATGGTGGCCGAGGACGGCCGCGTGGTCGTCACCGACTTCGGGCTCGCCGGCACCGTCGAGCCGAGCGCCGCCGCCACCGGGCTGCCGTCGTCGGCGCCGGGCAGCGCGGTCACCACGCGCGCGGTGCTCGGCACGCCGGCCTACGTCGCGCCCGAGCAGCGCCGCGGCGCCACGCCGCATCCGTCCGCCGACATCTACAGCTTCGCGCTCGCGCTGTGCGAGGCGCTGATCGGCTGGCATCCGATGCAGCACGCCGAGTGGGTGTGGCGCGAGGCCCTGCTGCGGCGGGCGCCCCGGCGGGTCTACGAGGCGATCTGCACCGGGCTCGCGAAGCAGCCGTCGGCGCGCGGCAGCACGATCACCCCGCTGCTCGCGGCGCTCGGGCCTGCACCGCGGCGGCGCTGGCGGCGCAGCGCCGTGATCGCGCTCAGCGGGCTCGCCACCGCCGCGCTCGCGATCGGCCTCGACCGCCACCACGACGGCGTCGCCTCCGCACCATCGCCGCCGCCGTTCATCGCGCCGCAGTTCACCGCGCCGCTGCTCCGCCCCGTGCTGCGCGCGATCGACGCGTTCGTCGCCGCGCCGCCGCGCCCCGAGGGGCTCGCGACCACCGGGGCGCTGCGCACGCTCCTGCTCGCGGCCCTGCCCAGCGAGCTGCGCTGTGCCTGGCCGGCGCCGCTCGTCGGGTTCACGCTCGGCGAGGATCACGCGATCGGCCTGGACGATCAGGGCCGGGTCCACGCCTGCGCGCTCGACACCGGGGAGGTCTCGCTCGCGGCCAGCGACGCGCGCTGCATCTCCCCTGGCCCCGGCGGGGCGATCGTCGTGATGGACCGCGATCGCCGCACCCGCGTCGTGCGCGCCGGCCGCGCCGGCTGGCAGGCGGTCCGCGCCATCGTCCCCGATCCGAGGACCGCGCCGCAGCCGCTGCCCGAGGCGCCGTGTCCGGTCACGATCCTGCCCGAGCTCGACGGCGCGGTCCGGGTCATGATCCGGCGCAGCACCGCGGCGGGGAACCGCTCGGGCCGGACCCTTGCGACCGCGACGCCGTCCGCCGTCCGGATCGTCGACCACACCGGCGCCGAGCTGGCGTCGCACGAGCTGCCCGACCGGCGGCTGTACCCGCTGCTCGACGTCAGCCGCGACGGCGCGCGCGTGCTCGCCGCGGAGATCCACGGACCGCTCGTGTGGTGGCAATACACCACCGGGTGGCACGAGGAGCGCCTGTACTTCCAGAACCCGACGCTGCGGCAGGCGCGGCTGAGCCCCAGCGGCGAGCGCGCCGTGCTCGTCGACTACTTCGGCGGCGTCGAGGTCCGCACGCTCGGCGGCGGCCGCGTCGCCTGGCTGACCTCGGACGCGGTCACCGACGCGGTGTTCCGCGACGACGACACCGTGATCGCGAGCGACGGCGACCACCGGCTGTGGCGCTGGGATCTCGCGAGCCAGCGCGCCGGCGTGGCCGCGGTCCACGACCGCGCCGTCTGGGCGGTCGCGGCCAACGCCGAGATCGTCGCGACCGGCAGCGAGGACGGCCGCGCCCTGGTGATCGATCGCCGCACCGGCGCGCCGCAGCTCGAGCTCTCGGCCGGCTCCGAGATCTACCGGATCGTGCTCGACGGCGACCTGCTGATCGCCGCCGGCGGCGACGGGCTGCGGGTATGGAACTGGCGGACCGGCGCCGCGGTCCCGCTGCCCGACAGCTCCGGCCTCCGGCTGTGGGACGTGGCGACCGCGACCGGAGCGAACGGCCATCCGGTCTACCTCGCCGGTGCGCTGACCGACGGCGCGATCTACGCCTGGGACGAGAACGCGCGCACCCGGCTCCACCACGCCGCGCCGCCGGCCGCGCGGATCTCGGACGTGGCGGTCAGCCCCGACGGCCGGACCTTCGCCGCGGTCGACTCGACCGGCAAGCTCGTCGTGCTCGACGTCGCCACCGGGCGGATCGTCCTCCAGATCCGCGCCCACCGGGCCTCGGCGCGCCGCGTCGCGTTCGATCCCGCGACCCGGACGATCGTGACCGCGGGCGACGACGGCTACCTGTACACCTGGGGGCCGCCGGAGACCGCGCCGCGCCGCTCGGTGCAGCTCGCGGCCGCGGTCTACGACCTCGACGTCCGCGCCGGCTACGCGGTCACCGGCGCGGCCGATGGCAGCGTGACCCTGGTCGATCTGGCGGCCGGGCGGATCGAGCGGCACTACCGCGGCCACGACAGCGCG